>Ga0209956_1000020_pt1 | contig 128557 bp, 106 predicted proteins | sample SalPon2A_C_D1_MG_FD_185720 | JGI IMG/M metagenome (GOLD analysis project Ga0209956, IMG submission 185720) | Soil microbial communities from South San Francisco under conditions of wetland restoration - Salt Pond MetaG R2A_C_D1_MG (SPAdes)... | ecosystem: Environmental > Terrestrial > Soil >...
CGCCACCGTGCGCTTCGAGACCGACACCGAGACCGAGATCGGATGGACCGCGGGTCTGCTGCACCGGGTTTCTCCGGCCTTCTCATGGGGAGTCCGCTATCGCAGCGCGATCGCCACCGACTACACGGGAACCGGCAAGCTTACCCAGGTGCCCACCGGCGACGACCCCTTCGACGATCTGGTGGCCGCGTCGCTGCCGGTCGACCAGGACCTTTCGATGACCAGCGCGTTGGAGCTCCCGGACACCTTGACGCTGGGATTGGCCTTTGGGCTCGGGAAGAGCCTGCGGGTGGTGACGGACGTCGAGTGGGCCGGTTGGAGCTCGGTCGATCGGCTGGCGTTCCGGTTGACGGAGGAGCCCACTTTCGACCAGGTCTTCGAGCTGCGGCTGGACGATGCGATGTCGTTCCGGGTGGGGCTGGAGCTGACCCTGCCCAGCGGTCTTCAGTGGCGCCTCGGCGCCGCGATGGAGGAAGCGGCGCAACCGGACGAGACCGTCGGGCCGCTGCTTGCCGACGCCGACCAGATGGTGCTTTCTGGGGGAATCGGTCTCGACTGGCTCCAGGTGGGGATCAGCTACACGGAAGTGGACGACCGCACGACGCGGACCCACCTCGACGGGCTCAACGGTACGTACCGGACGAGCTTCTGGTCGCTGGGGGTGACGATCGCGCCGTGAGCCGCATCTTCATGGGGCGAGCGCCTGCCCGGGGAGACCCCCAGTCGTCAATGCCCCGAGCCTCTACCCGCAGAAGCCGCCGCGGCGGCTACGTTCGAAACTCGTCTGCCAGATCCACGATGCCATAGTGCTGAAGAAGGTCTCGACAACCGGCCCTGCAAGCCCGCTTCCACCCGTTCCGACTGTCATAGGCCACAGAAAAGATCCAATCGGCGGTTCCATGGGTCCGGAGAAAGTTCTCCTCTGCGCAGGTGGTCTCCTTGTCCGGATTGGCTCGAAGTCTCCTCCTTTCGTCACGATTCAGCATGCCGCCGCTCAGAGCAGAACGGGGCGGCCACAGGCTGTGATGACCGAGCTTCCACATGAAGCAGACGGTCCTCTCGATACCCGAGTACCGAGTCTCGTGGTGTCCCAGCAGGTGATTGGCCCTCCTCTCGAGCCGGTCCCTGTCCTCCAGAATCACCTGCCTCAGACGAGTAATCGGCGAAACGGTAGGCCCTGCGGGAGCGGGAGCCGGGGCTGGCGCCTGAGCGCCGATATGGGCGATGTCCGCCCACGAGACGACCGGCACTTGATGTTCCGCTCTGGCTTGCTCGAGCCCCTCGAGTCCGGTTCGCAACGTGTCCAGCAGACGATCCCGTCCCCCTGGCAACACATCCCAAAGCGCCGGCATCTGAAAGGGGTTCGTGATCATCCGCGGGCCATCGTCCGCCTTCTGTACGGATCCGCGCGCCGGATCCGGCCTCGCGATCGCCTGCTGGACGTGCGCTACGAGAGGCTGGCCGCTGATGATGGGCGCCTGCATCTTGGGCTGGAGCGAACCCAGGACCGCCTGGCGAACGTGAGCGGCCATCGGACGCTCGGGAGCGGCTCCCTGCGCTTTCGGCTGCACCCCGACCCCCTGCCCTCTTGCGATCGCTGCTTGGACGTGCGGCGCCAACGGCTTGCTCGGCATCATGATCCTCCGGGGGAAGCTCACCTGTGCGCTCGGCGATCCATGCTCGCGTGTGAGGGACAAGCCCTCTACGAGCTCACCTGTGTGGTGGCGCCACCGTCCGTTTGGGTCCGTTCGACAATAGATTCTACCATGCCACCGCATGTCAGGACCGTCCGACCGCAAATCAGATCCTCCAAACCATCTGCCACCCATCAGTGCTCGAATCGGCGACCCCTCGCTGTTTTTGGCGCTTCCGGCGCATCCGTCGGCTTCGACAGCGGTGGCTCCCCGATTTCGACGGGACAATCGACTTTTTCAGCCGCCATCGGTCGCTGGCATCGCACACGTCGACTTCCAGAGCGGCCATCTCGCTCGGCCGACGTCCGAATCGACTTCCCACCGCGTGTTTGCGTCTTCGAGAGCCTTCTCTCGACTTCCACGCGCTGGGGAGGAGCCCGGTCTGGAGCTCCTGTGGCTCCCCAGTCTGGGGAAGCAGATTTTCTGGAATTCGGTGTTCTTGCCTAGTGTGGGGAAGGGGACTTTCTGGGATTCTCGGTGTTTCCCAGGGTGGGGAAGACCATTTTCTGGGATTTTTCGCCTATCCGACCTCCCTGGAGGACACCGTCGGGTGACTTTTTCTGCGGCCCCGTGCGCGCTTTCCGACGAGGTGGACGGTCCTTGGGGCGCCGGTATTACCCTACCCTACGTGCTGGATCGCGCTCCATTCCCGGCATCCACAGCGCCTCCGTGGTGAGCTCCTCGCGGCGAGTGCCTCGACCGTTCCCGCCCGTGGAAGCTACGGATCCTCCGGAGTCCCCGCTCCCGATCCCGGAGCGGCCTCCGCTGGGCACACCGACGCCTCCGCCGCTTCGAGGGCTTGAAGCGCCGCACGGACCAGCTCACACGCATCGGGCTCCGGTTCCGGTCCGGGCTCCGGTTCCGGCGGCTCGGGCTCCCCGGGGCCGGGGGGCTCGGGCTCCGGCTCCTCCGGCCCGGATGGACCGGCGGCCACAACCTCGAGGGGCACACATTCGCTCTTCGTCGGATCGAAGAGCAGACGCTCACCCCGCCACTCCCAGCAGAGACACGCGCCGGGAAAGGTGTCGCAGAATTGGGTCGGCACGCAGGTGATCTCGTTCCGGACGCACTGCTCCGCGAGCTCGAAAGGCAGCGGCTCCCCTGGATCGATCTGCGGATTCGGTGGCTGCACCAGCGGGATGGACTCGTCGAATGTGGCGTTGTAGGTGCGAATGATCCAGTTGTCGCAGGAGTCCAGCAGGTTCCGACAGTCCCGGTCGTCGATGTCTTCGATCGGGCACTGCGGTCGAGGCAGACGCAGAGGATTGCTCGGGTGATCGGCCAAGGCGCGGAGGTAACCGTGGAGCGGCGAGCCTGCCCGGAGCCCGCCGCGGCCGTGTTGCCCCGGACCGCAACCCTCCCCCAGCTCGTGCCGCCCACCCCAGTAGCGCTGTCCGTAGCACTCGCGCACCTCGGGCAAGGCCGTGTCCTTCATCGTCCCGTCCGCAGTGAAGGCACAGGTGACCCGGGCATCCAGATGCGAAGTGAGCCACTGGGAGGTGGCGCCGCACTTGAAGCGAATGCTGGTGCCGTTGAGACGCTCTCCGAGGCCGACGCCACGGCATGGGGCTGTGCCCTCTACTTGCACCGTCAGCGGAGCCGCCACCGGCCTCGAGAGTGTCGCGGGTGTGGAGGTGGCCAGCAACTGACAGGCCAGCGCCAACAGCGCCGGCGAGACGGCGACCAGATGTCTTGTTCTCATGGCGATCCCCTTCGCGGCCGAGGCGAAAGCGCGGGATTCGACAACGAAGAGCACCGCCAGCTTGTCACACCCCGTAGAGGCCTAGTCCAGTCCAGTACGAGGCGGGGGATCGAGCTCGCACCGCTACCGGTGACCCGAGGGCCCCTTGGCGTCGACCGGGGTGTCCGTGGCGGCGGGCCGGAGTGGCTCCGCGACCTTGGCGCGCCGGATCGGATTCCCCGATTCCGGCGGATGCTGCGCCTCCTTGTACGCGAGCAGGGCACTGTCGAAGAACCGCCTGCGGTCTGTCTTCGACAGGAGCTCGGCCTTTTGGAGCTCCGCGAGGGCGGTGTCCACGCAGGTACGGTAAGCCTTCTCGTCCTTCCAACTCGCGTCGAAGGCACACGGGATCTCCGGGAACCGGATCCGCTCGCCGCGATGAACCCCGTAGAGCCGGTTGTGGACGCCTCCGGGCCAGCGGACCTCGAGTGTTCCCTCCTCCGCGGCGCCGAGACCAAAGGTCATCTCGAGGGCGTCTTGGGACGCGTAGTTGGCACCGCCCATCACCGGTCGTAGCGTGGCCGGGCCGTCTTTCGGCTGGAAGCGAATGAGCGCTCCGATCCCGTCGCGGTTGACGCGCCCCTTCGACGTCAGCCCCACGGTGCCGAGGGTACGCACCGCGATCCAGCCGTTGCCGTTGTCCCCACTGTTGAGATCGATGACCAGCCGGCCGTCCGGGAAGTCGAGGTTCTTGGGAACAAAGGTGCCGCCCGGGGCCGGCTCCATGAACGCGGTGTAGACCGCCGCGCGGTCGAAGGGAGAGTCGTATTTTAGGCCGAAGGGCCGCTGGGGCACGTCCTTCGGGATGTCGAAGGAGGAGGCGCTCACCACGTCGGGGAAGCCGTCCCCGTCGAGATCGCCGGCCGCCGCACCTTCCACCACCCGGCGGTTGTGGACGGTGGTCATGGCCTCGCTGTCGTAGACGAACTCGGCTTCACAGCCCTGGTTCTCCAGCACGGCCCCCGGGTTGTCTCCCAGGATGATGAAGATGGCCGTGCCCAGCGCCCCCAGATAGATGACATCCGGATCCGCATCGTTGTCGTAGTCGACCGCCATCGGCGCCCAGCCGAAGGGAGTGGCATGCAGCTTCCCCACGCCGGGATCGTCAAAGGTCCCGTCTGGCCGCCCGAGCAACCAGCGGGAGGACCACTGACCTTGCTTGAAGGGCATCCCGATGGGGGCAAAGCCGTAATCGCCGAAATTGGTGGCGAAGAAGTCCAGACGGTCGTCGCAGTTGAAGTCCGCGAAAGCGAGCCCCATCCAGGCACCGAAGCTGTTGGTCCCGGCCCGTGGCGTGATGTCGGTGAAGCGTCCGGTGCCGTCGTTGACGAAGACCTGTACGTGCGCCCGATCGGCCTGGTCCGGTGGCACAGCCGCCTGATCGTCAGCGTGGAAGAGGTCGACGTCGCCATCCTGGTCGTAGTCCACCAGCGCGACGGCCCAGGTCATGGTGGCTCCCTTGTCGATGGGCGGATGCACGCTCCGGATCCTCCGGATTCCGGCCTCGGCGGAAATCTCCACGAACCGGTTGCCGCCGACGTTGTGGAAGAGCTGGTTGGGATGGGACTGGGCGTACGGCACCGTGAAAATCGCCGCGCGGTGCGCCCAGTCGAAGCTGTTGGCGATGGCCACGTCCAGCCGGCCGTCGTTGTCGATGTCGCCGAACGAGCAGGAGGAGTGCCCGTAGTGGCTCTCGCCCAGACCGCTCTGGACGGTGATCTCCTCGAAGGTGCCGTTGCCGCGGTTTTCGAACAGGCGATTGGGCTCCATCCTTCCCAGCACCAGGAGATCCGGGTCGCCATCGTTGTCGATGTCCCCGAAACAGACGCCGGTCGAATCTTGAGATGCTGCGGCAACCCCCGCTTCGGTGGCCACATCGCGGAAGCCCAGCTCTCCGCGCTCCACGAGCTGGTTGGCGTACAGCGAGTTGGCCGTACCGGGTCCGTTGGTCACGTAGATGTCCACGTCCCCATCCCGGTCATAGTCCAGGAGAGCGACGCCCGGAGCGCCCCGGGGCTTTTCCGGGCTGGCGATGATGTGCCCCATCTTCAGGGCCGGCAAGCGCTCGAGGTGTTGTTGGATCGAATAGATCTCGGACGGCGTACGGCGGTAGTCGATTCCGGAATCCTCCCGTGCTGCGAAGTCGTGGAAGGTGATCGCGCTCTCCGACGATTCCGCTGGGACCGAGACCGCGCTCCCGGCCAACACCAGCAAAAGTATCAGAGGAGTCGGAACGACGGGTCGACACGACCTTCTTTGCGTTCGCTTCATGACAGCCTCCAGGAAATGTGAGCTCGAAGTGGGTTCGAGATTCAATAACAAAGGTGATTGAGAAGGTCGAAATCGGACATGGCCTGGGGGAGCGTGTCTCGGTGGGTGACGCAGCACGGGACGAGATCCTGAAGGCAGGGCGTGGTCCTGGTACAGTCAGGCACAACGAAGTCCCGCAAAAGCTCACGTACTCAGGGGGAGGCGCTCGCCCTCTGCGGGCTGAGCCTGCTTCCATTCACGTCTACTGCGCCCGCTTCGCTTCCCCTTCGATCGAAGGGGGGATGCCCAGGGTGAGTAAACTCCGCCCCATGAGACACCTCCTTCGGCCCGTCCTCCTCACCGCCCTCACTCTCGCCGGGCTGACCTTGACGGCCTGCTCCGGCGGCCCGCCCTCGGACCAGCACGTGACCCCCGGCGACGACGTCGCCGGCTCCGCCTCGGGAGCGATCCCCTCGGACGCCCCCGACTACCTGGACTATTCGGGCCGCGACGACCTCCTCGCGGGCGGCGTCCGGCTTCTCCCCGTGGAAACCGCCAAGGGCACCTTCCGGGTGTGGACCAAGCGCGTCGGCAACCGTCCGGGCCAGAGGGTCCTTTTGCTCCACGGCGGCCCGGGGGCCACTCACGAGTACTTCGAAGCCTTCGACAGCTACTTCCCCGCTGCCCGGATCGAGTACTACTACTACGACCAGCTCGGCTCGTACTACAGCGACCAGCCGGACGAGCCCGAGCTGTGGGAGATCCCACGCTTTGTCGAGGAGGTCGAGCAGGTGCGCCAAGCGCTCAAGCTGGACCGGGACGATTTCTACCTCCTGGGCCACTCCTGGGGCGGCATCCTCGCCCTCGAGTACGCGCTCAAGTACCAGCGGCACCTCAAGGGTCTGGTGATCTCCAACATGATGGCGAGCATCCCGGCCTACAACGAGTACGCCGAGACGGTGCTGATGCCGGCCATGGACCCGGAGGCGCTGGCGGAGATCCAGGGCTACGAAGCCGCGGAGGACTACCAGAATCCGCGCTACCTGGAGCTGCTGATGGAGCACCACTACGTCGATCACGTGCTGCGTCTGCCGGCCGAGGACTGGCCGGATCCTGTCAACCGAGCCTTTGGGCACATCAACCCGTCGATCTACGTCCCGATGCAGGGACCCAGCGAGCTCGGAGCCAGCGGCAAGCTCGAGCGGTGGGACCGCACCGCAGACCTGGCCCGCATCGAGGTACCGACGCTGGTCATCGGCGCCCAGCACGACACGATGGACCCGGACCACATGCGGGAGATGGCGGAGGCGCTGCCCAACGGCCGCTATCTCCACTGCCCGGAGGGCAGCCACATGGCGATGTACGACGACCCGGAGGTTTACTTTGAGGGGCTGATCCGGTTCATCCGGGACGTGGACGCGGGGCGTTTCTGAGGCCCTCGCTGAGGTCGATCTCCGGCCAGCAGGGGGCTTTGGCTTGGATACGTGAAGGTCCTTGAGAAGCTTCGCCCGTGTGTCCTCGCTTCTCAGCGAGAGCACGCCCAAACGCCACACGCCGTTCGGCCCCTGTGCTTCAACAGATCCGTGGCAAAGGCTCCCCCGACAGCAGATCCACCACCCGCTCGCCACCGATCCGGCTGCGCAGGATCACCCGGCCCGGATGGTCTGCCACCATCTCGCCGATCACCGCCGCGTCTCGACCCAGAGGATGACGCCGCAGAGCCTCCAACGCCTCGTCGGCCTTTTCCGGGGCGACCACCGCCAGACACTTGCCCTCGTTGGCCACGTAGAGGGGATCGAGACCCAGGATCTCGCAGGCCCCTCGCACCGCGTCCGACAGCGGGAGACGGTCCTCGTGGAGACGGATGCCGACTCCCGCCTGACCGGCGATCTCGTGGGTGACGCTGGCGACACCGCCTCGGGTCGGGTCCCGCAATACGTGGACTCCCTCCCCCACCGCGTCGAGCAGCTCCGCCACCAGACCGTGGAGCGCCGCCGAGTCGCTCTCCAGCGTGGTTTCGAATTCCAAGCCTTCGCGCACCGAGAGAATCGCCACCCCGTGCACCGCGATCTCGCCGGAGACCAGAACCACATCCCCGGGCCGGGCGCGGCGGGGGGAGATGTCGCGGCCTCGCCGCACCCAGCCGAGACCCGTGGTGTTGATGTAGACGCCGTCCCCCTTGCCGTGGTCCACCACCTTGGTGTCGCCGGTGATCACCGGCACTCCGGCCTCGGCGGCGGCCTCGCGCATCGAGGTCACCACCCGCTGGAGGTCGGCCAGCGGAAAACCTTCTTCCAGGATCAACCCGCAGGAGAGCGCCAAGGGCCGCGCGCCGCACATGGCCAGGTCGTTGACCGTGCCGTGGACCGCCAGCGAGCCGATGTCGCCGCCGGGGAAGAAGAGCGGACGGATGACGAAGGAGTCGGTGGAGACCGCCAGCCGGCCGGCGGCGCCGTCGAGCTCGAAAACCGCCTCTCCGTGGGCCGTCCGATCCAGGATCGCACCGTCGTGGAGCGCGGACAGCATCGGATTGTCAAATGCGGGGACGAACATCCCCTCGACCAGGCGTTGGGTCATTCGACCCCCGCCACCGTGGGCCATCTGGATCGTCTCCCCGTTCTCGATCGGGAGCGGACAGGTGGCTCCGACCGTCCGACGGGAGCCGGCATCGTCGAGATGGGTGTCGAGACGGGTCACGATGCGGTCTCCGTGGCCAGGTGATCGGTGGCGAGTCGACCGTACAGGTGGTAGGCGGCGCAGGCACCCTCGGAGCTGACCATCGGAGCACCGAGGGGCGTCTCCGGCGTGCACTCGCGACCGAAGGCGGCGCACTCGTGGGGCTTCTTGAGACCGCGCAGGATCTCCCCGGCGATGCACAGCGGGGACTCCTCACCGCCCACGCCTTCCACCCGGAACCGGCGCTCGGCGTCGAAGTCGGCCAGCTCGTCGCGCAGCCCGAGACCGCTCTCGGGGATCACGCCGATGCCCCGCCAGGGGCGGTCGACGACTCGGAACACCTTGCGCAGCAGGTCCTGGGCGGGACGGTTGCCCTCCGCGGTGACCGTGCGGGTGTACTGGTTCTCGACGCCCCAGCGGCCCTCTTCGAGAGCCTTGACCGTCATCCAGATCCCCTGGAAGAGGTCGAGCGGCTCGAAGCCGGTGACGGTGATCGGGATCTCGTGCTTCTCCGCCAGCGGCAGGTATTGCCAATACCCCATGACGGCGCACACGTGGCCGGCGGCGAGAAAGCCCTGCACCCGATTGTCGGGCGCGGAGAGGATCGCCTCCATCGCCGGCGGCACCAGGACGTGCGAGGAGAGGATCGAGAAGTTGGGCATCCCGAGCTGGTGCGCCCGCCACACCGCCATGGCGTTGGCCGGTGCGGTGGTTTCGAAGCCGACGGCGAAGAAGACCACCTCGCGGTCCGGGTTCTTCCGCGCCAGCTCCACCGCGTCGAGGGGCGAGTAGACCATCCGCACGTCACCGCCGCGGGCCTTGGCGGTGAGCAGGTCGGTGTCCGAGCCGGGCACCCGCAGCATGTCGCCGAAGGAGGTGAGGATCACCTCCGGCAGCCGGGCCAGGGCCACCGCCTTGTCGATCAGCTCGACGGGGGTGACGCAGACCGGGCAGCCGGGGCCGTGGACGAGGGTGATCTCCTCCGGCAGCATGCGGTCGATGCCGGAGCGCAGGAGGGTGTGGGTCTGACCGCCGCAGATCTCCATCAGCGTCCACGGCTGGGTGACGGTGGCGCGGAGGGCGTCGAGCCACTTGCGGGCGGCGGCGCCGTCGCGGTACTCGTCGACGTACCTCACGCGGCACTCCCCTCCCCGAACGCGCCCTCAGAGAGCACGACTCGCCCGAGCTCGGCCTCCAGCTCGCCGAGCTCCTCCAGGGTGGTGAACACCCGTTTCGCCTCTTCTTCGTCGATGGTGCTGATGGCGAAGCCGACGTGGACCACCACATAGGCGCCGACCTCCGCCTCGGGCGTGTAGGCGAGACACACCTGCTTGGTGATCCCTCCAAAGGAGACCTTTCCCATGTGCATGCCCAAGGGGTCTTCGTGGATCTCGATCAGCTTGCCGGGGACTCCGAGACACATGTCGGCTCTCCCTTCGTTTCTGGGTGCTCTGGGAACTTCGGGCCCTGCGTTTCCAGCCGGGCTGCCGCCACTGCCACCTGGCCCAGGGACAGCCCGCCGTCGTTGGCCGGCACCCGCTCGTGGAGCAGCGGCCGGAAGCCTTCCCGCCGCAGCCGGGTCGCCAGGCCCTCGAGCAGCCGGCGGTTCTGGAAGCAGCCACCGGACAGGGCGACCGCCTCCTCCCCCACCTCCCGGGCGATGCCGAGGGCGGCCTCGATGAGCGCGTTGTGGAACCGGGCGGCTGCGATGGCGGCGCTCACTCCCCGGCGCTGGTCGTCGAGCAGCGTGGTGATCGTGGGCCGCCAATCGAGAATCCGTGGTCCTGACTCCGAGCCGATGATGTCCAGCGGATAGGCCCCGACGTCCGCGCTCTCCCAGGAACCGGCACCTTCGGCGACGTGCTCCACCGCCATCGCCGCCTGGCCCTCGAAGGTCCTCGCCTGATGGAGATCGAGCAACGAGGCGACCCCGTCGAACAGCCGGCCCATGCTGGTGGTCACCGGAGCGTGGAAGCCCCGGTCGAGCATCTGGCCGAGAAGCCGTCGCTCCGACCGGGCGAAGGCACGCACCGCGGGCAGGTCGCGTTCGAGGGCCGCGTCACCCTCGATCTCCCAGAGAAGCGCCAGGGCCACCCGTCGGGGCTCGACCACCGCCGCCTCGCCGCCGGGCAGTCGAAAGGGCGCCAGATGAGCGACGCGCTCGTATCCGGTCGCCGAGCCGAGCAGGAGCTCCCCGCCCCACACCGTGCCGTCGGGACCGTAGCCGGTACCGTCCCAGATGACGCCGAGAGCCGGCCCTGGCTCGCCACAATCGGCGAGACAGGAGGCCAGGTGCGCATGGTGGTGCTGGACCGCGATGCGCGGCTGCGAGGAGCCCGTAGCCGGGAGCTCGGCACCGGCAGCGCTCCCCGGAGTGCCCGTGAGCAAGCGCTCCCACGGATCTTGCGGGGGCTTGGAGGCGTCGGACCCGGCGAGACGCGCCGCCCACTCCCCCGCCATCTGCGTGGAGGCGTAATCCGGATGCAGGTCGTGCGCCACCGCCGCCGGCTCGACGTCGTAGAGGTCGAGAAAGTCTCGGATCACCCGCTCGCAGGCGGCGAGGGCTCGGGGGGTGTCCATGTCCCCCAGATGCTGACTCAGAAAGACGTTGTCGCCGACGGAGAGGGCGACGGTGTTCTTGAGATGCCCGCCCAGCGCCAGGATCGCGGGGACTTTCCGGGTGAGCCGCACCGGCAGCGGGGCGTAGCCGCGGGCCCGCCGGAGCAGACGCGGCGCTCCGGCGCCGACGAAGACCACGCTGTCGTCCACGTGGCGGGCGATCGGACGGTTGTGGACCAGGAAGAGATCGGCGATCGAGCCGAGCCTCTCGACGGCCTCCAGGTTGTCGATCGCGATCGGCTCGTCGGAGAGGTTGCCGCTGGTGGCCACCACCGGGAAGCCCAGGTCCGCGAGCAGCAGGTGATGCAGCGGCGTCGAGGGCAGCAGGAGACCGAGATAGGGATTGCCCGGGGCCACCTCGTCGGCGATAAGATCGGAGATCTCGCCTTCTGCCGTCTCCCGGCGCCGCAGCAGAACGATGGGCGCCTGCGGTGAAGCGAGCAGCTCGGCGGCCTCGGGCGAGACCTCGCAGCACTGCCGCGCGGCTTCCAGGTCGCGCACCATGACCGCGAAGGGCTTTTCGTCGCGGCCCTTCCGGCGGCGCAGCTCGGTCACGGCATCGCCGTTGCGGGCGTCCACCACCAGATGGAAGCCGCCGAGCCCCTTGAGGGCGACGATCTTCCCCGGGCGCAGCGCATCTTCGGCCTCGCGCAGGGCCGCATCCCCTTCGCGAAGGCTCTCGCCCCGCGGGCTCCAGAGAGCGATGTGGGGACCGCACCGCGGGCAAGCGTTGGGCTGGGCGTGGAAGCGGCGGTCCAGCGGGTCTTCGTACTCGGTGCGGCATTCCGGACACAGCCGGAAGGCCCGCATGGTGGTGTGGGGCCGATCGTAGGGGAGCTTTCGAACGATGGTGAACCGGGGACCGCAGTGGGTGCAGTTGACAAAGGGATAGCGGTACCGGTGGTCGCGCGGGTCGTGCAGCTCTCGCAGGCAGTCGGGGCAGGTGGCGAGGTCCGGCAAGACGACGGCGGTGGGATGCGACGTCCCCCGGCTTTCGACGATGGTGAAGCCCTGGTAGCCCTCGGCGGTCAGCCAGGTGGGCTCGACGGACTGGAGGACGGCGTTGGGCGGACGCTCGGCGGGAAGCCGGTCGAGGAAGCGCTCCAGGGTCTCCCGGCGGCCCTCGACCTCCACGAAGACCCCGTGGGGATCGTTGCGGACCCAGCCCTGGACGTGTAGCTCGTGAGCAAGACGGAAAACGAAAGGACGGAAGCCAACGCCCTGGACCGCCCCGTGGATCTCCAGACGGAGTCTTTCGATCTCGGTCCTTGACACCGGCTCCCCCCCTTTCGTCGGTATGAAGGAGGACCTTGTCTACGAGAGAAAGGATGTCGGATCCGAGCGCGGCGCGCGCCACCCCGGGGGGCGGAATTTTCCTCACTTCTCCCTACCCCGGCGGGCGAGGTGTCTCTCAGAGGTCTTTGAGGCGCTGAGCCACGTGCTCCGGTCCTCGGCGCTGGTGCATGAGGGCCAGGATCTGGACCCGCTCGTTCTGGTAGCGGTAAATCAGAGAGTAGGGAAACCGGAAGAGGGTCTTCTTGCGCAGAGCGCCTTGGAGGACCGGCGCCGACTCAGGGCCTCTTCTTCGATCTGTGCCATCGGCAGACTCATCTCCGGTCCTCCTGGCTCCCTATTCCTATTCTATTGCACCCACAGGATGCAGCACCCGGTCCCTCAACTCCGCCAAGCCGTCCGTGGCATAGAGGGAGCGAAGGACGTCCGAGGGGATCCTCGAACCGGTTGCGTTACCACTGCAGGGAGTTTCGTGACACGAGATGACGAAATCTCTTATTTCTCTGTCCCGGTTCCTCGCCGTCGGAGCACTTTCCCCGGCGAAAGACCTGGCTTGCAAGCTGTGCGATGGCACGGTGCTCAGCGGCACGGTGCTCAGCGGCACAGTGCTCAGTGACCTGTGTTTTCTTTAGGTTCTCTTCGTTGGGAGGCATTGTATGGTTCCCGATCGTCTGGAAACGGTCTCACCGTGTCCTTCCGGTTCCTTCGACACCCCTGCAACGTCCGGCTCCCCGGTCGACGAGGTCCCTCGACCCCCCGGCTGGCCCTTTCTCGGGGCTCTTCCCGAGCTGCGCAAGAATCCTCTCGAGTTCCTCGTCCGCACCGCCCGCGAGCACGGCGACGTGGTGCAGCTCGGAAAGGTGGGCTCGCGCCGGTTCTTTCTGGTCAGCCACCCGGACGACCTCGAGCGGATCCTCAAGACCAACCACACCAACTACGTCAAGGGCGCCAACTTCCAGCTTCTCAAGTCGCTCGCCGGGGAGGGCCTGTTTCTGAGCGAGAACGACTACTGGCGTAAACAGCGCAAGCTCATCCAGCCCGCGTTCCACGTCTCCCGGCTGACCGCCATGGGGGGCACCATCACCGCCGCCGCCGAATCGCTGTGCGACCGCTGGCAGCGGGCGGAGAGCGAAGGCGAGCCCGTGGAGATCGAAAAGGAGATGGTGGGCACCATCCTCGAGATCGCCGTCAAGACCCTGTTCGGCGCCGATCTCGAACCCCGCTGGGTGGAGGCGATCCACGAGTCCGTGACCACCGCTTTCGCCTACTTCCACCAGCGGGTGTGGACCCCCGGGCTGCCGCTGTGGGCGCCGACGCCGGCCAATCTCCGGTTCAAGCGTGCGCTCGCGCGGCTCGACGAGATCGTCTTCCGCATCGTCGACGAGCGGCGGGCTTCCGGCGATCTCTCCGGCGAGGACGTCCTCTCGATGCTGCTGTCGGTGCGCGACGAGGACGGCGAGGCGATGACCGACCGCCAGATCCGCGACGAGGTGATGACGCTGCTGGTGGCGGGGCACGAGTCGACCGCCCTCACGCTCACCTGGACGCTCTATCTCATCGCCCGTTACCCGCTGATCGAGCGACGCCTACACCGGGAGCTCGACGAGGTGCTCGAGGGAAGGCGGCCGAGCTTCGAGGATCTGCGGCGTCTCCCCTACCTACGGCAGGTGCTCCAGGAGAGCATGCGGCTGTACCCGGCGTTCTGGGTGTTCACCCGCACCCCCGTGGAGGACGATGTGCTCGGCGGGTACCGGATCCCCGCCGGCTCGGTGCTGTTGCTGTCGTGCTTCGTCACCCACCGCGACCGGCGCTTCTGGGATCACCCGGAGGGCGTCGATCCGGATCGCTTCTCTCCGGAGCGCTCGGCGAAGCGTCCCGAGCTCGCCTACTACCCCTTCGGCGGCGGTCCCCGGCGGTGCATCGGCTCACGGCTGGCGGAGATGGAGGCTTCGATGGTGCTGGCCACGGTGGCGCAGCGTTACAGCCTGCACCTGCTACCGGGCCGCAACGTGGTGCCCGCCGCCACGCTGTCGCTGCGACCGGAAGGGGGCCTGCCGATGACCCTGTACCGGCGCCCGTCGGCGGTATCCGCGCAACCCCTGGAGAGCGAACGGGAGGCGATTCCGGCCTGATCGGCTCCGTCGCCGTCTCCCCAGCGACGGCCGCCCATAGCCCCTTGCCCCCTTCCGGGGGCTTGTGACATCCTTCACAAGGTCCCCGGCACTCGCCGGGGTTTTGCGGGAATGGGGGAGAAATGCCATCGGATTACTACGCACTCCTGCTCGCCCTGGGCTTTGCGTTGGCTCTCGGGGCCATCCTGCTCAGCCTGTCGTGGGTGCTCGGCAAGCTGGGCAAGGCGCAGACCGGTGGACGCCGCAAGCTGGCCACCTACGAGTCCGGCGTCCCGCTCCTCGACCGCTCCCACAAGCGGCTCTCCATCGCCTTCTTCCTCATCGCCATCGATTTCATCGTCTTCGACCTGGAAGCGGCGTTCCTCTATCCCTGGGCGCTCATCCTGCGCGAAGGCGGCTGGGGATTGTTCTGGGCAGTGATGGTGTTCGTCGCGCTCATCCTCGTGGGCTATGTCTACATCTGGAAGAAGGGCGGCCTCGACTGGGGGCCGATCCGTGAAATGGGCTCGGAAAGCAGACCATGAGCGAACCTCACGCGGCGGACACCTCGGCGGTCGACACCACGACGGCGGAGACATCGACGGCCGGCGGCCTCGGATTCTCCTTCCCGCCCGAGCAGAAGGCGAGGCTGGAGGAGCTGAAGAAGCGCTACCCCACCACCGAAGCGGTGCTTCTGCCGGCGCTCCACATGGCCCAGGAGCTCTCCGGCGGCTGGCTGCCGGACCCGGTCATCGAGGGCGTCGCGGCGGAGCTGGACCTCCCCCCCGCCAGGGTCTACGGCGTGGTCACCTTCTACGATTTGTTCCACCAGAAGCCGGTGGGGCGGCACCGGATCCGCGTGTGCACCAACCTCTCCTGCCAGCTCCGCGGGGCCGACGAGGTGATGGAGATCCTGCACGACGAGCTGGGCGTGGAGGAGAACGAGGTCACCCTGGACGGCCGGTGCTCGTACACCCACTTCGAGTGTCTGGGCTCGTGCGACACCGCCCCGATGATGATGGTCGACGACCGCTACGAGGAAAACCTCACCCCGGCGCGGGTGCGCGAGATCCTGGGCGAGCTCGACTGAGGACGAAGAGAGAGAGAAGGGACGGACAACGCATGGCCTTCGAGAAGGTCCTGACCCGCAACGTCGGCAACCCGGACGTGCTCACCGTCGACGGCTACCGCAAGGCCGGCGGCTACGAGGCGCTGGCCAAGGGGCTGAAGATGGAGCCCGGGGAGATCACCGAGGAGGTCAAGGCGTCGGGTCTGCGCGGCCGCGGTGGCGCCGGCTTCCCCTGCGGCCTCAAGTGGTCCTTCATCCCGCCGCCCGACAAGGTGCCCGGTCCCCGCTATCTGGTGCTCAACGCCGACGAGTCGGAGCCGGGAACCTTCAAGGACCGGCTGCTGCTGGAAAAAGACCCTCACCAGGTAATCGAGGGCTCGATCCTGTGCTGCTACGCGGTCGGCGCCGAGACCACCTACATCTACATCCGCGGCGAGTACACGGACGCCGCCCGCATCCTCGAGGACGCCATCCGCGACTGCTACGACCACGGGATCCTGGGCGACAACGTGATGGGCTCCGGCTTCAAGCATCACATGTACGTCCACCGCGGTGCCGGGGCCTACATCTGCGGCGAGGAGACGGGGATGCTCGAGTCGCTGGAGGGCAAGCGCGGCCAGCCCCGGGTCAAGCCGCCCTTCCCCGCCGTGGTCGGAGCCTTCGGCCAGCCGACGGTGATCAACAACGTCGAGACCCTCGCCAACGTCCCGCACATCGTGCTGCGCGGCTCGGAGTGGTTCAAGTCGATCGGCACCGACGAGAAGAACACCGGCCCCAAGCTCTATGCGGTCTCCGGTCACGTCGAGCGCCCGGGCACCTACGAGCACCCGATCGGCGTGACGATGCACGAGATCATCGATGCCTGCGGCGGCATGTGGCGGGACAAGAAGCTCAAGGCGTACATCCCCGGAGGCGCCTCGGCGGCGATGCTGACCGCGGACGAGGCGAATCTGGCCATGGACTTCGACACCCTGGCCAAGGCCGGCTCGATGCTGGGCTCCGCCGCCGTGATCGTGATGGACGAGGACACCTGCATCGTGCGCGCCGGTGCGCGGCTGGCCAAGTTCTTCAACCACGAGTCGTGCGGCCAGTGCACCCCCTGCCGTGAGGGCACCAACTGGCTGGAGCTGATCCTCCACCGGATCGAGGAGGGCCACGGGACGCAAGCGGACGCCGACCTCCTGCTGCGGGTCACCACCAACATGACCGGCACCGCGCTGTGCGCGCTGGCGGACGCCGCGGTCGGACCGGCCCGCTCGGTGGTCACCAATTTCGGCGACGAGATCCAGCGTCACATCGACGAGGGCGGCTGCCCCTTCCCGCAGCCGCGGTACCTCGCCGCCTGAGCGCGGGCGGGCCCGGAGACGAGCCCACGAGACCGGACTGGAATCAGCCAAGCCGAATAGAGTCGAAAGAGTCGAAAGAGCCGGGAGATACGAGAGAGCGGAGGAGAGTCACGGATGCCCAAAGTCACCATCGACGACCGCACCCTCGAGGTCGAGGCCGGCACCAACCTGATCGACGCCGGTCTGCAGGTGGGCGTGCACATCCCGCACTACTGCTACCACCCCCGGCTGGAGGTGGTGGGTCAGTGCCGCATGTGCCTGGTGGAGCTCGAAGGGGTGCCCAAGCTGCAGGCGGCGTGCGTCACCCAGGTGACCCGCGACGGCATGGTGGTGCGCACCGACACCGAGAAGGTGCAGGAAGCGCAGAACGGGATGATGGAATTCTTCCTGGTCAACCATCCGCTCGACTGCCCCATCTGCGACCAGGCCGGAGAGTGCGGTCTCCAGGACTACAGCTTCAAGCACGGCCAGGCGTTCTCCCGCTATCAATACGAGGACAAGCGCACCTACCCGGGCCGCGAGCGCATCCCCCTCGGCCCCAACGTTCTGCTCAACATGAACCGGTGCATCCAGTGCACCCGCTGCGTGCGCTTCACCCACGAGATCCAGGGCGACGGCGCCCTCGGTTTCTTCAACCGCGGCGGTCGCACGGAGATCGGCATCTTCCCGGGCAAGGAGCTCGACCACCCACTGTCCGGCAATGTGGTCGACATCTGCCCGGTCGGCGCCCTCACCTCGACCCGCTTCCGCTTCGCCGAGCGGGTCTGGTATCTCGACAAGAAGCCTTCGCTGTGCACCGGCTGCGAGGTGGGCTGCAACATCACCCTCGAGCACCGCCAGGGGCAGATCCGGCGCTACAAGCCGCGCTTCAACCCGCAGGTCAACGACTACTGGATGTGCGACTACGGGCGCTCGACCCACGAGCGCTACGAGAGGCTTCCGCGGTTGGCGGCGCCGCGGGTGCGCACCGCGGAGGGCCAGCTCAAGGTCACCGGCTGGAAGGACGCGCTCGACACGGTGCAGGCCCACCTGCTGTCGCGCTCGCTCGAAGGCGCGGTGGCGTTTCTGGGCTCGGGCCATCTGACCACGGAGGAGGCCTGGCTGCTGGCCCGGATCGCCGACCAGATCGGCTCGCCGCACCGGACAGTGGCGGTGGAGACCGGCCCCGAGCGCAACATTCCCAACACGCATGGCGGGATCACCGGACGCGAGGCCGCGCCCAACCGGCGCGGTGCCGAGCTCGCCGGGCTGGCGACGCCGGAGGGCGGTCTCACCGCCGATCAGCTTCTGAACGGCGATGGCGCCTCGCAGTGCGGCGTGCTGGTGGTCGCCGACAGCGACTTCGGCGCCGGCGCCCACGATCCGGAGATGGTCGCCCGGCTGCGCCAGGCGAAGGTGCTGATCGTCCTCGGCTGGGCGGACACCCCGCTGGCCCGGGAGGCGGACGTGGCGTTGCCGGTCGCCACCCACGCCGAGCAGGAGGGCACCTACGTCAACGTCCAGCACCGTCTCCAGGCGTTCGAGCGCTGCTTCCCGACGCCGGGCCAGGCACGGCCGGGCACCGAGGCGCTGGCCGATCTCCTCAGCCGCTTCGACGAGGGCTGGAAAGGCGTCGACGGCTCCGGCGGTGAGATCTTCGACCGCATGGTGACGGAGCTGTCGAAGGAGATCGAGGCGCTCGACGGTTTGACCTGGAAGACGCTGCCCGCGACCGGGGTGGTGTTGCAGGTCGAGGAGGTGCAGGCGGCATGAGTCCCGAGCTCTTTCATTTCACCGCCACGGCGGTCAAGTTGGCGGTGTTCGCCTTCCTGCTGGTCAACGTGGTGCCCCTCATGGTGTGGGTCGAGCGCCGGGCCAGCGCCTTCATGCAGGACCGCCCGGGACCCAACCGTCTGGGTCCGCTCGGTCTGCTCCAGGCGATCGCCGACGCGCTCAAGTTCCTGCTCAAGGAGGACGTCACCCCCTCCGGCGCCGACAAGGGGATGTATCTGCTGGCGCCGGTCCTGGCGCTGATCCCCGCGCTCACCACCTTCGTGGTGGTGCCCTTCGGTCCGACGGTCCGATTCGGCGAGAACGAGGTGGAGCTGGTGGTGACCTCCGCCGAGACCGGCGTGCTGCTGTTTCTGGCTCTCGCCAGCCTGGGTGTCTACTCGCTGGTGATGGCGGGCTACGCGTCGAACAACAAGTACTCGCTGCTGGGCTCGATCCGCGCCTCGGCCCAGCTCATCAGCTACGAGCTGGCGCTCACCCTGTCGGTGCTGGCGGTGCTGATCCCGGCCAGCAGCTTCCAGCTCAACGACATCGTCTTCTACCAGCTCGACCACATGCCGCTGGGGATGAACATCCTGCCCCAATTTCTGGGCTTTACGGTGTTCCTGGTGGCCGCTTTCGCCGAGACCAACCGTCTGCCGTTCGATCTGCCAGAGGCGGAGTCCGAGCTGGTGGCCGGGTACCACACGGAGTACAGCGCCATGCGCTTCGCCACCTTCTTCATGGCCGAGTACATGGCAATGACGGTGCTCTCGGCGCTGCTGGTGACGCTCTACTTCGGCGGCTGGTCGCTGCCCTGGTGGCACGGGAATCCGGACAGCCCGTGGCTGACCGCCGTCGGCGGGCTCACCATCCTGTTCGCCAAGGTCGGCTTCGTGCTGTTCTTCTTCGTCTGGGTGCGCTGGACCTATCCGCGGTTCCGCTACGACCAGCTCATGAAGCTGGGTTGGAAGGTGCTGTTGCCCCTGTCGCTGGCCAACCTGATCTTGATCGCCGTGCTGACCCTGGCCGGCGTGCTGCCCGCACCCTAGGACCTAGGAGCCGATCCGATGGAAGTCGCCATCTTCGTCATCTTTGCGCTGCTCGCGCTGGCCTCGGCCGTGGTGGTGGTCGCCCACCGCAACCCGGTCTACTCCACCATCAGCCTGGTGGTGACGCTGGTCTCGCTGGCGGTGTTCTTCATCCTGCTCGGTGCGCCCTTCATCGCCGCGCTCCAGATCCTGATCTACACCGGCGCCATCCTGGTGCTCTTCCTCTTCGTCATCATGCTGCTCAACGTCTCGGAGGAAGCCACGCACCCGGAGTCCGGCCGCAGGATCCAGCGCTGGCTGGCGATCCTGGGCGCCGTGACCTTCGCCCTCCTGCTCGGTCTGGGGGTGTGGAACGGCTACCGGGGCACCGATTTCGCACCGATGAGCGAGGAGCTGGTGTCGCTCAAGTCCCTGGCCTCCGCGCTGTTCTCCGAATATCTGCTGCCTTTCGAGATCGTCGGGCTGTTGCTGCTGGTGGCGATCATCGCTGCCACCGTGCTGGCACGCAAGCCGCCCAGGGAGGAGGGCTCGACACCGTGACCGTCCCCGTCACCTGGTATCTGTTGCTAGCCGCGGCGCTGTTCGCCATCGGCACCGCGGGGGTCCTGACCCGGCGCAACGGCATCACCATCTTTCTCTCGATCGAGCTGATGCTCAACGCGGTCAACCTGTCCTTCGTCGCCTATTCGCGGCTGCTGGACCAGCTCACGGGCCAGCTCGTCGTCTTCTTCGTCCTCGCCGTCGCGGCCGCCGAGGCCGCGGTGGGTCTGGCGCTGTTCATCGCCATCTATCGGCACCGCCGGACGATCGACATCAACCGCATGAACCTGATGAGGTGGTAGCGGCATGCTGGACTGGCTCTGGCTGATCCCCCTGATCCCGCTGGCGAGCGCCGCCGTCACCGGCCTCCTCGGCCCCCGCGCGCCCAAGGCCGCGGTCACCACCGTCGCCGTCGGCGGTCCCGGTCTCGCCCTGCTGCTGGCCCTGGGCTCGCTCTGGGAGTACGCCGCCATCGCTCCCGAGCCGGTGACTCGGACGCTCTACGCCTGGACCGCCGGCACGATCGAGATCCCGGTGGCCTTTCTGCTTGATCCGCTGTCGGCGGTGATGCTCTTCGTGGTCACCTTCGTCGGCTTCTGGATCCACGTCTACTCCGTCGGCTACATGGGCCACGAGCCGGCACCGTACGAGCACTCCTACCAGCGTTTCTTCGCCTACCTCAACCTGTTCATGGCGGCGATGCTGCTGCTGATCCTGGGCAACAACTTTCTGGTCAGCTTCGTCGGCTGGGAGGGCGTCGGGCTGTGCTCGTACCTGCTCATCGGCTTCTACTTCCAGAACGACGACCGGGTACCGCCACAGGCGGGGCGCAAGGCGTTCATCGTCAACCGCATCGGCGACTTCGCTTTTCTCGTCGGGATGCTCACCCTCTTCTCGGTGTTCGGCACGCTCGAATATCTGGAGATCTTCGACGCCCACAACGCCGCACACGTCGCTGCGTTCGGGGAGCCCTACGCCCTCGGGTTGACACTGGCGAGCTTTGTCGCCCTGTGTCTGTTCATCGGCGCCACCGGCAAGAGCGCACAGATCCCGCTCTACGTCTGGCTGCCGGACGCCATGGCGGGTCCGACGCCGGTCTCGGCGCTGATCCACGCCGCCACCATGGTCACCGCGGGCGTCTATATCGTGGTGCGCACCAACCTGATCTTCCAGCTCGCCGGCGGCGTCTCGATGCTGGTGGCCTGCATCGGGGCCGCCACCGCGCTGTTCGCCGCCACCATGGCCCTGACCCAGACCGATCTCAAGAAGGTGCTCGCTTACTCCACCGTGTCGCAGCTCGGCTACATGTTCCTGGCGGCGGGCGTCGGCGCCTACACCGCGGCGATCTTCCACCTCTTCACTCACGCCTTTTTCAAGGCGCTCCTCTTCCTCGGTGCCGGCTCGGTGATCCACGCTCTGGGGGGCGAGCAGGACATCCGCAAGATGGGTGGGCTGCGCAAATACCTGCCGGTGACCTGGGTCACGTTCTGGATCGGCTCGGCGGCGCTGGCCGGGCTGCCGTTGTTCTCCGGTTTCTTCTCGAAGGACGAGATCCTCGCCGGAGCCTGGGCGCACGGTCACTGGTTTCTCTGGGGTATCGGCGCTCTGACCGCGCTCCTGACCGCGTTCTACAGCTTCCGGCTGCTGGGTCTGACCTTCCACGGCGGGTTCCGCGGCACGAAGCAGGAGCGCGAGCACCTGCACGAGTCGCCGGCGGTGATGACGGTACCGCTGGGCATCCTCGCCGTGGGCGCCCTGGGTGCCGGGTACCTGGGGATCCCCAAGGTGCTCTCCTTCGGTGCTGAGCTCAACCGGTTCCACCATTGGCTGGAGCCGGTGGTCGCCCACCTTTCGGGGCATGAGGCTGTCGCCCATCTCGCGGTCCGCACCGAATGGCTTCTGATGGGGGCGACCACCTTCCTGGCGCTTCTGGGCGCCGCCATTCCCGGCATCTTCTTCAGCCACGCCTTGCCCCGCTTCCAACCCGACTACCGGGGAACGGCGCTCGACGACGGCTTTGCCTACTTCCTGCCCAAGGTCTACACGGTTCTGTATTTCAAGTACTGGGTGGACGAGGTCTACGACAAGCTGATCGTCCGGCCGCTGCGGCGCCTGGCGGAATTCTTCTGGAAATTCGTCGACGGCATCGTCATCGAAGGCGCGATCCGGGTGGGCACCTTCCTGACCGAGCTGGCCGGCGACTTCGGCCGTTTCTCGACCACCGGCAACGTCCGCGACTACCTGCTCTATCTGTTCCTGGGCATCATCATCCTCTTCTGGTGGGTCTTCGTCTGAGGAGCTCGTCATGGATTCCTTTCTCGACCTGATCCTCGGCAACACGCTGACGCGGCTGGTGTTCTTTCCGGCCGTCGCCTGCATTCCCCTGCTCTTCCTCCGGGAGGACGGTCCCACGGGCGCCCGTCCGGTCAAGATCTACGCCCTGGTGGCATCGCTGGTCGAGCTCGGCTTTGGTCTCTACTACGTGCTCCCCCACCTGGGCGACGGCGGCTTCCCGCTGATGCGCGACGCGGCGCTCGACTGGATCCCGTCCTTCGGCATCCGGTACGAGCTGGTGATGGACGGCATCTCGATGCCGCTGGTGCTGCTCACCGTCTTCCTTCTACCGCTGGTGTTGCTGGGCTCCTGGCGCGGCATCACCAAGCACTGGCGAGCGTTCACCGCCGCCAACCTGCTGCTCACCACCGGCATGCTCGGTGCCTTTCTGGCCTTCGACCTTTTCGTCTTCTACGTCTTCTGGGAGGTCATGCTGGTGCCGATGTACCTGATCATCGGCATCTGGGGCGGCGAGCGGCGGATCTACGCGGCGGTCAAGTTCTTTCTCTTCACCCTCGCCGGCTCGCTGCTGATGCTGGTCGCCATCCTGTGGCTGGCGTGGACCCACTTCGACCTCACCGGCACCTGGTCCTTCTCCTACGAGGTGCTGCTGGAGATGGGGCTGCCGGCGAATCTCCAGATGTGGCTGTTCGCCGCCTTCGGGCTCGCCTTCCTGATCAAGGTGCCGGTGTTCCCGGTCCACACCTGGCTGCCGGACGCCCACGTCGAGGCGCCCACCGGCGGCTCGGTGATCCTGGCCGGCGTGCTGCTCAAGCTGGGCACCTACGGTCTGCTGCGCTTCGCCCTGCCGCTCTTCCCCCACGCCAGCCACCGGGCGCAGCCGTGGCTGGTGGCAGTGGCGCTCATCGGCATCCTCTACGGCGCTCTGGTGGCCTGGGTGCAGGTCGACATGAAGAAGCTGGTGGCCTACTCCTCGATCGCCCACCTGGGCTTCGTGGTGCTCGGGCTGGCGGCGGTCGATCTCATCGCCTGGCAGGGGGCGCTGATCCAGATGGTCAACCACGGTCTCTCCACCGGCGCGCTGTTCCTGCTCGTCGGCATGATCTACGACCGCCGCCACACCAAGAGGTTCGACGACTTCAGCGGCATCGCCGCGGTGATGCCCTGGTTCGCCTTCTTCCTGGTCTTCTCCACTCTCGCCTCGGTGGGGTTGCCCGGGCTCAACGGCTTCGTCGGCGAGTTTCTGATCCTGATCGGCAGCTTCCGGGAGCTCCCCGTCGCCGCCGCGGTCGCCACCTTTGGCGTGGTGCTCGCCGCGGTCTATCTGATGAAGCTGCTCTACCGCGTCCTGTGGGGACCGCTCGAGCACGAGGAGAACAAATCGCTCACCGACCTCGACCTGCGCGAGATCGTCGCCCTGGTGCCGCTGTGCGCTTTGATGCTGTGGATCGGCTTCGCCCCCCAGGGCTTCCTGGCGCCTTCGCAGACGGCCCTGGAGAGGCTCCACACGCAATACACCTCTCGCCTGGCGCAGGAGGCCCCCTCCGAGCCGACGATGGCCTGGTGGCGGCCGCCGGAAGCCCCGGACGCGGCCCCGGACACCCTGGACGAAGGCACACCACTGCAGCAGGCGCGGCGGGACGACCCGGGGAGGGAACCGGCGGTCGGCATCGGTATGGAAGCGAGCCCGGGAGCGAGCGGTGAGGGGAGCCGGGAGGTGCTGCGATGAACGGAGCCACGGCGAGCACGATCCAGGCCCTGACCTCCCACGACCTCGTCAGCCTCGCGCCGGAGCTGATCCTCAGCCTCGCCGGCATCGTGATCCTGATGCTGGAGGGCTTTGCGCCGTCTCTGCGCCGGGGGTTCACCGCGCTCGCCGCGGCGAGCACGCTGCTCGCTGCCTGGTCGCTCCAGTGGGTGCCCGCGGGGACCTCGTTCAACGCCTTGATCGAGGCCACGCCGATCACCTCCGCCTTTTCGCTGGTGGTGCTGCTGTCGACGCTCCTCGGGCTGCTCGCCTCGCAGGGCTACCTGCGCCGGGAGGGGATCCTCAACGGCGAGTACCACGCCTTGCTGCTGTGGTGCGCCGCCGGTCTGCTTCTGATGCTGCGGGCCACCGAGCTGCTCACTGTCTTTCTGGCGCTGGAGCTGCTGTCGCTCTGTCTCTACGCCCTGGCCGCCTATCACCGGCGGGTGATCGTCGGCACCGAGGCGGCGATCAAGTACTTCCTGATGGGCGCCTTCGCCAGCGCCTTCGTGCTCTACGGCATCGCGCTGATCTACGGCGCCACCGGCAGCACGCGGCTGGACACCATCGCCGAGCTCTTCACGAGCGGCGAGGCCCGGGGTCTGGCCGGTCTCGGCGTGCTGCTGCTCGTTTCCGGCTTCGCCTTCAAGATGAGCGTGGTGCCCTTCCACGCCTGGTCTCCGGACACCTACCAGGGTGCGCCGTCGCCCTTCGTCGCCTTCCTCTCGGTGGCGCCCAAGGTGGCCAGCGCCGTGGTGCTGATCCGGGTGCTGCAGACCGCCGCCGGGCTGGCGGGCTTTGACGGTGGCGCCTTGGTGGCCCTGCTCGCCGCGTTGTCGATGGTGGTGGGCAACCTCTTCGCGCTGGTGCAGAAGGACATCAAGCGGATGCTCGCCTACTCCGGCGTCTCGCACATGGGCTATCTGTTGATCGCCCTGGTGACGCTGGACGCTTCGTCCTGGACGCCGGTCTTCGTCTACCTCGTCGCCTACACGCTGATGAACGCCGGGGCCTTCGCGGTCGTCACGCTGCTCTATCCACGGCCGAGCGAGCAGCACCTCATCTCGGATCTGGGCGGCTGGGGATACCGCTACCCGCTGCTCGGTCTCTGTCTCACCGTCTGCATGCTGTCGCTGGCCGGGCTACCGCCCACCGCCGGCTTCATCGGCAAGTACCTCGTCTTCCAGCACGCCCTCACCCACGGAAACCTGTGGCTGGTCCTGCTGGGGATCGCCACCACGCTGGTAGGGGCCGTCTACTATCTGCGGGTGGTCTACGTGCTCTACATGAAGAGCGAGGTACGGGTGCCGGAGGGTCTGCTGGTGGACGTCTGGGGCCGTACCGCCGCCGTCGTCGCGGCGGCGGCGACGCTGGTCTTTGGCGTCTGGCCCGGCGGGCTGGTGAGCTGGATGCTCGATGCTGTACGCGGTCTCTACTGAGCTGCTCGTCGGATTCCGGCGCGTTCTGCCGGGACTCCCGTCCTGCTCTTCGTAGTCTCCTTGTGTGATGCGCCCCATGGACGATGTCTCGCCCCTGACCCTCAATCGGCTGTCGGTGTACCTGCGCTGTCTGCGTCGCCTGCAGACGGAAGGGGTCCAGCGGATCTCCTCGCAGGAGATGGCGCGGCGCTTCCACCTCTCTTCCACCCAGATTCGCAAGGACCTCGCGCAGTTCGGTGAGTTCGGCATCCGCGGAGTCGGCTACGACGTCGACGCCCTGGCGGACAGTCTCCACGGGCTGCTGGGGCTCGACCGCGAGCACCGTCTGGTGGTGGTCGGCATGGGCAACCTGGGTAGCTCGCTGGCCCGCTATCTGGGCTTCAACTCCGGCTCCTTCCACGTGGTGGCGGGGGTGGACAAGGACCCGGAGAAGGTGGGGCGCGAGATCGGCGGCTTCGTGGTGCGCCATTCCGACAAGCTCGAGCAAGTGGTGCGCGAAACCCGGGCGAACATCGGGGTCCTGGCGGTGCCGGCGGAAAGCGCGCAGGAGAATTACGAGGCGCTGGCGGAGGCGGGCGTGGAAGCGGTGCTCAACTTCGCCCCCGCCCGCGTCACCCGTGATCCGAGGGTGCCGCTCAAGAACGTCGACCTGCGGATCCAGCTCGAGGAGCTGGCGTTCATGCTGGGGGAGGATGGGGAGTAGCGTGATCTCCCCGAGCTTTCTGACCCTACGCTGCGCGAGGCGTGACCGATGCGCCGATGGTAGGCTTCGCGCCGATGCGCGAAACCTTGATTCCCCGGCACGGCTACGAAGACTTCCTGCGTCAACGCGGGCTCACCGCCTGGAAGCCCCGCGACCTCCGACGCGCGGCCTTCGAGGACGAGGGCGGTTTCACCGAGCGTTTGTACAGGGTCCGAACGGCGGGCCGGCGGGGACGCTGACAACGAGTTTCACCTGGGGACTACGGAGCCCAAGCATGAGACTGCCAGACATCGGGATGAAAGTACCGGCGATCGGGAAGCTGCTCGGCGGCATAGACCCGGCCCAGATCGTCGAGGAAGCCGAAAAGCTGCGCTGGTACCACTGTCTGCGGCTGACACGCGACTACTACACGCCCGGGCTGACCGGCTTTTCGCTCGAGACTCCCGACTGGGAGACGACCTACCAGTTTCCCAGCCGAAAGGACCTCAAGGGGAAAACCCTGCTCGATATCGGCACCATGAACGGCATCATGGCCTACGAGGCGGAGCGCCGCGGCGCCTCCCGGGTCCTCGCCATCGACCGTGACCCTCCGGCCTTCCCCGACGCGCGCGAGGCTTTCGAGCTGGCAGGCCGGGCCCTCCGATCAAAGGTCGTCAGCTACGAAGGGCTCTCGATCTACGAGCTCGACCCCGCCGAGCGCGGGCAGTTCGATTTCGTGCTGCTCTACGGCGTCCTCTACCATCTCAAGTTCCCCCTTCTCGGCCTGTACCGTGCGGCGAGGGTGTGCACGGAGCAGCTCATCGTGGAGACCCACGTGACCACCCACGACGACCTCGAGCAGCCGATGATGCTTTTCTATCCCGGCTCCGAGCTCAACGGCGAGCGTACGAACTGGTGGGGCCCCAACCCCCGGGCCGTCGACGCGATGATGGAGCACCTCGGTTTCGAGGTCATCGGCCGCGCCCTCGCAGAACAGAACGTGCAGGGCTTCCAACCCGGCCGCTACACCGCACGCTGCCGGCGCGTCGGGCCGACCCCCGACCCTTGGGAGATGTAGGTCAGATCGAGCTGGGTGTGAGCCGCCACCCCATCCGCTAAGATCCCCGATATGCCGATCTCCGTCGAGCTGGCCCCGGGCATCGTGCTGGGCGATCCGGCGACCCTGCCGGTGATCGCCGGCCCCTGCATGTTGGAGAGCGGGGAGCTGGCGCTCGGAGTCGCCCGGCGTCTGGTGGAGATGCGCGACCGGCTGGGGGTGCCGCTGATCTTCAAATCTTCCTACGACAAGGCCAACCGGACCTCGCTGGGCAGCCCCCGCGGCCCGGGGCTCGAGCGGGGCCTGGAGATCCTCGCCCGCGTCAAGGAGGAAACCGGCCTCCCTATCCTCACCGACATCCACGAGCCGTCGCACGCGCAGCCGGTGTCCCGGGTCGCCGACGTGCTCCAGGTCCCCGCCTTTCTCTGCCGCCAGACGGATCTGCTGCTCGCCGCCGGCGAAACCGGGCGGGCAGTAAACCTCAAGAAGGGCCAGTTCATGGCCCCGGAGGACATGGCGCAGGCGGCCGCAAAGGTCTTCTCCACCGGCAACCGGCGGGTCACCGTGACCGAGCGCGGGGCCTCCTTCGGGTACCACAATCTGGTCGTGGACATGCGCAGCTTTGCGATCCTCCACGATCACGGCCTCGCCGCCGTCTACGACGTGACCCACTCGCTCCAGCTCCCTTCGTCGGGGGAGACCACCGGTGGCCAGCGGCGCTTCGCCGAACCGCTCGCCCGGGCGGCGGTGGCGGCCGGCGCCGACGCCCTGTTCGTCGAGGTGCATTCGGATCCCGCCCACGCCCTGTCCGACGGCGCGACCCAGCTCCCCCCGGAGCGGGCGGAGGCCCTGATCGCGTCGCTGTTGCCCATCCGGCGGGCTCTCGCAGGGTCGGGCGAGACCGCCGAGGTCTCCAGGAGCCCTGCCGCGCGCCCCCGTTGATACCGTCCGCGAGGGCGTGAGATCATCCGGCGATGTCCGATCAGCGTGCACTCCGTTCCCCGCGGGAGGTGGCCACGGAGGTGATCGCCACCGAGGCGGCCGCCGTCCAGGGCTTGCTCCCCCAGCTCGATGAGCGCTTCGACCGGGCGGTGACGCTGCTCGGAAAGGCCAGCGGCCGGGTGGTGTGCTCGGGCATGGGCAAGAGCGGTCTGGTGATGAAAAAGGTCGCTGCCACCCTCTCCTCCACCGGCACTCCGGCGCTCTTTCTCCATCCGGCGGAAGCGGTGCACGGGGACCTGGGCATGATCGTCGCGGGAGACGCGGTGCTGGCGGCCTCCTACTCCGGCACCACCGAAGAGCTGGTCCAGCTCAGCGGCATCGTCAAGCGGCTGGGGGTGCCCATCGTCATGATGACCGGCCGCGCCGACAGCCCGCTGGCCCGCCACGCCGACGTCCACCTGGCGGTGGCCATCGATCGCGAAGCCTGCCCGTTGAACCTGGCGCCCACGGCTTCCACCACCGCCACCCTGGCGATGGGAGACGCGCTCGCCATGGCGCTGCTCGAAGCCCGGGGCTTTACCCGCGAGGACTTCGCCCGCCTCCACCCGGGCGGCCAACTGGGCAAGCGGTTGCTCAAGGTGGGTGAGCTGATGCACGGCGGAGACGCGACGCCCCGCGTGGGCACCGACGCTCCGATGCGCGACGTGATCTACGAGATGTCCAAGAAGGGGCTGGGCATCACCGCCGTAGTGGACCCCGCGGGCCGTCTCGTGGGGTGCATCTCCGACGGAGACCTACGCCGCCTGCTGGAGAAGGACGAGGCGCCGCTGTCCCACACCGCCGGCGAGGCGATGGTCGCTTCGCCGCAGACCATCGAAGCCACCGAGCTGGCCCCGGCGGCCCTCCAGCGAATGGAACGGCACCGCATCACCTCGCTCTTCGTCTGCGATCCGGAGAAGCGTCTCGAAGGCATCGTCCACCTCCACGACCTGTGGGGGCTGGAGCTGTTCTAGGAGCCCGATGACTTCGTCCCTCCCCGCTGCCGTCAAGCCCCTGACCGCCGATCTCCGCGAGCGTGCCCGCGGTCTGTCCTGGCTGCTCTTCGACGTCGACGGCGTGCTCACCGACGGACGGCTGATCTACGGACCGGAGGGTGAAACCCTCAAACGCTTCGACGTCCGGGACGGCCTGGGGCTCAAGCTCGCGCAGCGCTACGGGCTCCGCGTCGGGGTGCTGTCGGGTCGTAGCTCGCCCGCCCTCGACCGGCGGTCGAAGGAGCTCGGGCTCGACGAGCACCTGGTCGGCCGGTCGGACAAGGGCCGGACCCTCGACGAATTCCTCGATCGTCACCGGATCTCTGCCTCCGAGGTCGCCTATGTCGGCGACGATCTGATCGACCTCCCGGTCCTCCAGCGCTGCGGGCTGTCGTTTGCTCCATCGGACGCGGTCGACGACGTGCGCAAGCGGGTGCATCGGGTCCTGTCCCGCCCGGGGGGACACGGCGCCGCCCGCGAGATGGTGGAGCTGATCCTGCGCGCTCGCGGCGACTGGAGCTCGGTCCTCGAATCCTTCACCGGCTGAGGCTCCGACCCGAGGGTCGCACACCAACGACGTCGCACACCGACGACGGAGACACACCGATGACGATCCCGCTGCGGCGCCGCCTCCGTTCGGCCCTCGCGGACCTCGTGCTCCGCGCTCTCGGAGCCGTGCTCCGGCGAATGCGTTGGCCGCGCGTCCAGGCGTGGGGCAGCAGGCTCGGAGGACTGGCCTGGCACCTGAGCCGACGGGACCGGCACCGCAGCCTCGCCCACCTGGCGATCGCCTTCCCGGAGCTCGCGGAGCCCGAACGCCGGCGCATCGCCCGCGAGAGCTTTCGCCATCTGTCGATCCACCTCGTCGAGCTCCTCCACTGCCAGGGCCGGAGCACCTCGAAGATCCTCGGGCACATCGAGGTGCAGGGCCGGGAGACGGTGGAAGCCGTGCGCGAGGCGGACCGGCCGCTGCTGGTGCTCACCGGCCACTGCGGCAACTGGGAGCTCCTGGGTCCGGTCTTCCAGAGCCTGGGGATTCCCCTCGCGGCAGTGGTCCGGGCACCGGACGAGCCCCGCCTCCACGACCGGCTGCAGGCCCTGCGGCGCGGCTTTGGCACCCAGACGATCGATCGCGGCTCGCCCGGCGCCGCTCGCCAGCTCCTCAAGGCGTTGCGGGAGGGACGGGCGCTGATGATGCTGATCGACCAGGACACCCGGGTGGAGGGGGTCTGGGTCCCGTTCTTCGGTCGTCTGGCCTACACGCCGGTGGGCGCCGCCAAGCTCGCGCTCAAACAGGAGGCGGCGGTGATCCCGGCCTTTATGGAGCGGCGGGAGGACGGCAGCCACCTGGCGCGCTTCCTCCCCGCCCTCGATCTGCCGCCGGACCCGACGGCGGCCACCGCCGCGATGACCGCCGCGATCGAGGACCAGGTGCGGCGGCGGCCCGAGCAGTGGGTGTGGATGCACCGGCGCTGGCGTCACCGGCCGGAGGACGGATCTCTCCCGCCGGCTGAGAGGCCGCGAGGATGAGCCCGGCTCAGCCTTCTTCCGGCAGCGGACGCCCACGGCGCTGCAGCCGCCCGACCACCACCGAGGCGGCGATCCCCAGCAGATAGAGACCGACGGTGGGCAGTGCGAAAAGACACAGGTTGACCACGTCCGGGGTGGGCGTGATGAACGCGGCCACGGTAAAAATGATCAGCACGGCCCACCGGAAGTTGCGCAGCAGAAAGCGCGGGGTGACCAATCCCATCTGGGCGAGAAGAAAGATCAGCACCGGTAGCTCGAACATCAGCCCCAGACCGAGCATGATGGTCAGCAGGAAGCGGAAGTAGCGCTCGATGGTGAGCATCGGCTCGAACCGCTCCCCCACTCCGAGCAGAAACTCCGCCGCGAAGGGGAAGGCGATGTAGTACGCGAAGGCTCCGCCGCCGACGAAGAAGGCGCTGCCGAAAAAGATGAACGGCAGGACATAGAAACGCTCGCGCCGGTAGAGGCCGGGGGCGACGAACTTCCAGAGCTGGTAGAGGATGTAGGGGGAGGCGAGAAAGACCGCCGCCAGAGCCGCCACCTTGATGTACAGGATGAAGGCGTCGGTGACCCCGGTGAAGACGAGCTTCTTGCCCTCCGGCAACAGCTTCTTGATCGGCCGTTCGAGAAAGCCGTAGAGGGTGTCGGCGAAGGGCCAGCAGACGAAGAAGGCCACCGCTACCGCGACCACCGAGTGGAGGATCCGCTTGCGCAGCTCGTCCAGGTGCTCGAGCAGGCTCATCCGGGGAAGCTCTTCCTCCGGGGCCGGGAGCTCGTGAGGGGACGGGGTCATGCCGGGGGCCGGGCGGGGGTCTCAGAGAGGCTCGGGGCTCAGGAGCTGGAGGAACGGGGTTCCGTGGCGGGCTCGGGGCTCGCGTCCTCGGGGCCGGTGACCTCGGAGCCGGTGACCTCGGAGTCGGTGACCTCGGTGCCACCGGTAGAGCCCTGCTCGGCGTTCGGTCGCGAATCCACCGCCGAGGCCTCGGAGGTCGCACGGGACGGGCTCGGAAGCCGACGATGCTCGCTCTCCTCCTCCAGCGCCAGGTCGGTGTCCAGCGAGCCCTTGAGATCCGCCGTCGCCCGACGCAGCTCCCCCATCGCCCGGCCGAGCGTGCGTCCGATCTCCGGCAGCTTGCGCGGGCCGAAGATCAACAACGCCAGGACGAAGATGAAGAGCAGCTCGGGAACTCCAAGAGGGCCAAACACGATTGATCTCCTGCCTGGATCATCCGTGGCACCGGGGGGAATGTCAAGCGCGGGCCACCGTGAGACGCTCTCGCGAACCGGCGAGCTGTCACCTGGCGTCTCGCGCCGACTGGTGTAGTAGTTTGCTTTCTCCAATGGTATGCTCACCGCCATGAGAAAGACATGGCGCACCCTGGCGATCGTCCTCTTCACCGCAGCGGTGGTCTTCGGCGGGTTGTTTGGCGACCGCCTCCAAGCCGTCAACCAAGACACCCGGGATCACCTCAAGGTCTACACCGAGCTGGTGACGGTGGCCCGGGAGCGCTACGGTTCGGAGGTCGCCTACAAGGACCTGGTGTTCGCCTCGATCGAGGGCATGTTGCGCTCGCTCGACCCGCACACCAGCTTCCTGTCGCCGCGTGCCTACGACGGGATGCGGGAGCGCCAGCAGTCCAGCTTCTTCGGTCTCGGAATCCTGGTGAGCATCCGCAACGGCCAGCTCACGGTGATCGCCCCCATCGAGGGCACCCCGGCGTCGCGCATGGGGATCCGCGCCGGGGACATCATCAGCACCATCGAAGGCGAGCCGACGGACACCATGGGCCTCGACGAGGCGGTCACCAAGCTCAAGGGTCCGAAGGACACCCAGGTCAACATCACGATCAACCGGCGCGGTCTGGACGAGCCGCTGGAGATGGCGGTCACCCGCGCCGAGATCCCGCAGACGACGGTACGCCAGGCCTATCTGCTGACCGACGACGTGGGCTACGTGCAGGTTTCGGAGTTCTCGCGCAGCACCGGCCACGAGATGGCCGAGGCGCTGGCCGAGCTGCGCGACCAGGGCATGAAGAAGCTGATCCTCGATCTGCGCAACAACGGCGGTGGTCTGCTGGACCAGGCCATCGAGGTCTCGGACCAGTTCGTGCCGGAGGGAAGCGCCATCGTCGAGACCCGGGGCCGGATTCGCGACTCCTACCAGAGCTTCTTCGCCACCGGTGACCGCCCCGAGCTCGCCATGCCGGTGGTCGTGCTGGTCAACGGCGGCACCGCCTCGGCGGCGGAGATCCTGTCCGGCGCCATCCAGGACCACGACGTGGGGATCATCGTCGGCACGCCCACCTGGGGCAAGGGCTTGGTGCAGACGGTTTACAGCCTCTCCTACGGCGCCGGGCTGGCGTTGACCACCGCCAAGTACTACACGCCGTCGGGCCGGCTGATCCAGCGGGATTACACCTCCTACTACGACTACTACACCTACGATCCGCTGACCGCCCTCGACCAGGACGAAGACGTGGACGGCGACGGCATCACCGGACAGTCGGTCAGCCTCGGCTCGCCCCCGGAGGCCGAGGTGTTCCGCACCGATCTCGGCCGCGAGGTCTACGGCGGCGGCGGCATCACCCCGGACGTCGTGGTGAGCAACGGCGAGATCTCCGCCTTCGAGCTCTTCCTGCTCACCCGCAACGCGTTTTTCGAGTTCGGAGTGGACTACACCCTGCGCCACGCCATCGAGGACCGCTCCTGGCAGCCTGACGACGCGGTGCTCCAGGACTTCCGCCGCTGGCTGCTCGACGAGGAGATTCTCGACAACCCCAAGCGCTTCGACGAGGCGATGAAGCAGGAACGGGCGCGGGACTACATCCGTCTCCAGGTGCACGCCGAGATCTTCAACTCCGCGTTCGGGCAGGAGGACTCGCACAAGATCCGCGCGCACGGCGACAAGCAGGTGCAAACGGCGCTGGATCAGCTCGACAAGGCCCGCGAGCTTCTCGAGCAGCGCGCCGAGATGGGCAAGAAGCCGCTCGAGCCGGCGGTGTCCGAGATGGAAGGGAAAGGGTTGTAGGGAGGGCGGCCCCTACCCCCCCAGCCCCCGCAGGTACGCTTCCACCAGCCGGGGCAGGGCCGTCAGATCGTAGCCGCCCTCGAGCAGAGACAGGACCCGTCCGTCGCAGATCCGGTCCGCCAGCTCGCCAAGCCAACGGCCCCAGTCCGCAAAGCCCTCCTCGCTCACCCGCATCCCCGCCAGGGGGTCTCCCCGCCACGCGTCGAAGCCGGCGGAGATCACCAACGCCTCGGGTGCGAACGCTTCCAGCGCCGGGAGCACCTCCCCCCGGATCGCCTCCCGATAGCCGTCGTCGCCGGTACCCGCCGGGAGCGGCACGTTGAGGGTCGCCCCTTTGCCCTCTCCCTCCCCCGTCTCCTCCGCCGCCCCGGTCCCCGGGTAGAACGGGAACTGGTGGGTGCTGGCGTAGAAGACGTCGCCGCGGCTCTCGAACAGATGCTGGGTCCCGTTGCCGTGGTGCACGTCGAAATCGAAGATCGCCACCCGCTCCAGGCCGTGGGCCCTGCGCAGATGCTCGGTCGCCGCCGCCACGTTGCAGAAAAAACAAAAACCCATGGCCCGGTCGTGCTCGGCGTGATGGCCGGGTGGGCGGGCGGCGACGAAGACCTTGCGCTCTCCGGCGCCGCCGGTGGCCACCCGGTCGGCGGCGGCCAGGGAAACCTTCACCGCGGCCCACGCCGCCTTTGCGCTCCCCGGCGACAGCGGGTTGTCCGCCGAATCCAGGAGACCGTCGCCCCGTGCCACGGCCCGCTCGAAGCGAGCGACGTAGCGGGGATCGTGGAGGGCCTCGACCATCGAACGGGTCTGCGGATGCTCGAAGCCCCGCTCCACCGGCCAGCCTTCGAGCTCCAGATGCTCGAAAATCCGCCGCAGCCGCTCGGGCCGCTCGGGATAGCCGGGGAAGGGACCGTGGTCGAGGCATCGGGGATCGGTCAGGATGGGGATCATGGCGACGCCATGATAGCCGAGCCCGGTAGGATGCCCGAGCCCCGCTTCGGCACCTCCAGCCCCTCCGCGGCCCACCGCAGCCGCGCCCGATGCACCACCGAATCCACCGTCGAAGGCGACAACGACATGTGGCATGCGACCTCTTGACTGCTGTAGCCCTCGAGCACGGCCAGCCAGAGGATCTCGGCGTTCCGGCGCGCGGTCCGGTGCCGCTTCTGCCCCGGAGGTGGACGGAGGAGACGGTTGCGCTCCTGGCGCATCAGGGCGAGGCGCTCCGGGGATGGAGACAGGCACGGCACGTCCTCCAGCCCGGGATCCCAGACACGGGACCGGCAGCCGGTGAGCCCGGTCCCCGGGGCCAGTGGGCCCGAGCCTCTTTTGATCGCGGCCCGATGGCGCATGTGGTCGACCACCACGGTGTGGACGACGCGGCTGAGAAAGGTTCTCCAGGCTCTTTCGTCCCGACCCTGGAAGCTCCTCAGTCGCCGGCGGCCTCCTTCCAGCAGCCGGCAGTAGACTTCCTGGACCAGCTCCTCGACGTCCTGGAGCCGGGGCTCCTCGATCCAACGCAGCAGCGCGTACCAGCAGCGACGACGCAGCCACGGCTGGTAACGGCGGACGAAGGTCTCCCAGCCCGACTCCATCCCGTTCGACTCCGTCCCGCTCGCCTCCGTCCCGCTCACCTCTGGCCCGCTCGACTCTGTCCCGCTCGACTCTGCCCGGTTCGTGTACACCAGGGATCGGACCCAGCCCAGACCATCTCCCGGCCGGCGGCAGGTGCTCTTCTTTTCCATGCTCCGCTCCTCGCAGAAGGCCGAGGGGGGCAGGAGACGACCGGAAAGGCTGAAGAGAAGAGGACTCGAAGGGGGGATGATGGCGGGAACTCACGGAGGGTAGCAAAGTCGAATCCTCGAATGCAAGGGAGGCCCTCGCGCGGAGCCACGGGAACGGCAACACCCTCCACCGCTCGTCACCTCCGATAGAATCGCCACCCTGTGACCATCGCCTCTGAAACCCCCGTCCCCCGACCCCTCGCCAGCTTCCCGCTCACCTGGCTTCCCCGGCTCACCCGGCTCGTCCCCCTCGTCTGGCTCGTTGCGCTCGCGGGGTGCTCCGGGCCCGCGGGCGCTCCCGAGCCGGCGTCGGGCCCGGTTGAGCTCGTCGGCAGCGCCTCGGGCTGGAACGTCCTGCTGCTCACCGTCGACACCGTCCGTGCCGACCGCCTGGGCGCCTACGGCTACACGGAGCGCCCGACCAGCCCGCGCATCGACGCGCTGCTCGCCTCCGGGGTCGCCTTCGACCGGGCGGTGGCGCCGCGGGCCCTCACCTGGCCGTCGCTGGCGACCGTGCTCACCGGGCTCTATCCGTCCGGCCACGGGGTGGTGGAAAACGGCTACGAGCTTCCCGCGGACCTCCCCACGCTGCCACGGGTGCTCCAGGAGACGGGCTACACCACCGCTGCCTTTCTCTCCAACATGTGCCACGCCGGCCACCGCGGCTGGGACGCCTTCGCGTGCAGCGGCGGCCGCGACGGCAAGACCCTGCGCGAGGCCCTCGCTTGGGCCCAGGGTCTCGATGGCGAGCGCCCCTTCCTGCTCTGGGTCCACTACTTCGCCGCCCACGGTCCCTACTACAACGGCGGCGACCTGGCGGCGACGCGCTTCGATCCCGGGTACGACGGCCCCATCGCGCCGAAGAAGGGCGCTCTAAACCGGGTGATGACCGAGGAGCTGGAGCTGAGCGAGCGCGATCTGCGACACCTCGACGCCCTCTACGACGCCGCGGTCGCCGGCACCGACCATCTGGTGGCGGAGCTGCTGAAGGGGCTGGAGGAGTCGGGCAAGCTGGAACGGACCCTGATCGTCTTTCTCGCCGATCACGGAGAGGAGCTGTACCAGCACAACGGCTACCTCTACCACGCCTGCTCGGTGTACGAGAGCACGCTCCATGTGCCCCTCGGCTTCACCGGCCTGCCGGGGCTGGAGGCGGGAGCCCGGGTGACGCAGCCGGTGGAGCTCGCCGACGTCGCCCCGACGATCTACGAGCTGCTCGGGATCGACGGCCCGGCGGAGCGCCACGGCCGGTCGCTGGTGCCTCTTCTCGCCCGTCCCGGGGCCGGGGGTCCGGGCAAGCCGGCGTTCTCGGAGTACGGCAACGCCCCCATCTTCACCGTCCTCCACGACGGTTGGAAGCTGGTGTACAACCCGGAGGACATCGATCCCTACTGTCTGCCGGGTGCGCCGGAGGGGCACTATCCGCTGGAGCCGGTCGAGCTGTATCACCTGACGGAGGATCCGCGGGAGACGACTGACCGGGCGGCGGAGGAGCCGGCCCGGGTCCGGCGGATGCAGGAGCTCATCCGCCAGCGCTTCTCCGGCCTCAGCCGCCGGAGCGGCGAGCAGGAGCTGAGCGAGGAGCTCGAGAAACAGCTCGAAGCGCTGGGCTATGTCGCCCGCTAGGGCGGCTCGCTGGTGTCGCCCGCGGAGCGGGCCTTACGGCTCGGGATCCCGGTCGGAGCTCCGGTCCGGCCCGGGCTCCGGCGTGGGGTCCGGCGTGGGCGGCAGCTCGGGCGGCACGGTCGCCGGTCGTCGCACGCGCCGCCGCCGCCGGGCCGCCACGCGCAACAGCAGCGCACCGCTGCCAAAGGTCCACGCCGCGTACTGGACGAGGATCCCCATCACCATCATCAGCACCGAGAAGAAGCCCAGGAACGGAAGGTCCAGCGCTTGCGACAGCACCATCCAGATGTCGAGCAAGACGACCCCGACCACCACCGGCAGATAGACGCCGGTTGCACGCTGGCCGAAGCGTCCGGTCAGCACTCGCCCCAGCCGCAGGGCGACGCCGACAAAGCCGACGAAGCCGGCGAGGATCAGCCCCAGCAGGGCGAACGGCAAGAGCAGCAGGAGCGGGATACCGATGATCGAGATCGCCAGCAGCAGGATCACGATCACCAGCAGGGGCAGAAAGAGGATCTGGAACAGCAGCCCGGCGGCGCCGGAGGTCCAGGGCTCGGCAGCCAGGGTCTCGTCGACGCCCTCCACCGCTCGCTGGCCGAAGAGCACCACCAGGCAGGCCAACAGACCCAGGGTGACGAGCCAGAAGAGCTGGCCCATCAGGTCGGTGAACCACCGGAAGGGCCGAAAGCCGGGTCGGAAGTCGAAGTCCCGATCGTCGTCGGAGCCGAAGAGGGGGCCGATCACCCCCAGCTCGTTGATCTGTCCCCGAACCTCCGCACCGGGCTCTCGATAGACCCGCCCGCCGGCCATGATGTTGATGTCCCCGTCCACCACCGCGTTCTGCCCCAGGTGGACGTTGCCCCCCACGACCATCAGCTCACGGCCCACGGTCCCTTCGATGTAGGCGTTGCCCCCGACCACGATGGCCCCGCCTTCCACCTCGCCGTTCACCCGCAGCGGCCCGGCGACCACCACGATCTCCTGGGCGATTTCGTTCTCCTTGATGGTCACGCCGCCGGCGAGGCTGACCTTGTCGCCGGTGCGTGTCCGGGGCGGCTCCTCGACGACGTCTCCCTCGGGCTCCGTCGGCTCCTCTGCCTCCGGCGCCCCCGGCGCCCCCGGTGCCGCGGGCGCTTGTGACGCGGAAGCCGTCTGCTCAAGGAGCCGGCTCCGCTCCTCGGGCGACAGCGCCGCCCAGCGCAGGATCGGCTCGGCGGCGTCACCCAGACGCTCGCGCAGCGTCGACTCGTCGATCGCCTCGCCATCCCACGCGAGCCCGTCGTCGGCGATCTCCAGCGAGCGGAAGGGCGCCTCCGCGGCGAGGGGCTGCAGGACCACACCGCCTCGCACCGGCAGGACCTCGTAGGCGGCGAGGATCTCCGCCGCCAGGCTCTCCGCCGTGGCGGAGGTCTCGGTGAGCGTTTCGGTGGGCGTCTCCGCGGGATCGGCCGGGGTACCGGCTTCCGGCGCCGGGGTCTGGGCGCGGGCCGGAGATGCCGTGAAGCCGGTGGTCGTCAGCCCGACCAGAAGCAGCAGGGGCAGCAGGCCCGACAGGGTCGAGCGGGTCGAACGGGTCGAACGGGTCGACGCCGGCCATCGCCCACCGCGGAAGCGGGGGTCGCGAGCATCAAGCATGGGTCCAGCTCCTCTCGCGTGAGGTCAGGTCCAAAAGGGCGCGGAACGCCAGGACCGCGATCGCCGCGGCGGCGGCGAGGGTGGCCACGATCTTGGGCTGGGAGGCGGCCTCGCCCACCGCACCGCCGATCCGAGACAGCAGCTCCCAGAAGGCGAAGCCCCGGCGCAGACCGTCGCCGAGGGCACGGATCGCATGGCTCGCCAGATCGACCGGCGCCCACCAGCTCACTTTGCCCAAAAGCTCCACCGCCACCGGCAGCCACAGGAAGCAGGAGGCACCCGCGACCAGCACGCAGACCGTCACCGCCCACTTCAACCAGCCGAACGCCGGTGCCGGCAGCAGACCCGCCCGCGCCAGCACCCGGTCACCGAAGCCGTCCGGCGGGGTGGGAGCCGGCAGCGCCTGGAAGAGCTGGAACAACGCCACCTCGGCGCTCCGGCTCTCCGGGTCGCCCGCCTTCCCGTCTCGGGTCTCGGCGGCCAGCCAGCGGCGTATCTCGGGGCCGCCTCGGGTCTTGTCTCGGGTCTTCATGGGCTTTGGTCTCTTCCCAATCTCCGGCTTCGGTCCGCCTTACGAGGTCTCGGCCGGTTTGGTTTCGGGTTTCGAAGGCAACCCGCGAGGCAACATATCAGGGCTCCGGAGAAGGGCTCCGGTCACGGCGTCCATCCCATCTCGGTCAGGTGGCCCGCGAGCTCCTTGCGGGCGCGGAAGATGTAGGTCTTCACCGTCCCCATGGGAAGACCCGTGATGTCGGCGATCTCCTGATAGGCCAAGCCCTCCTGGAACCGCAGCACCACCACCTCCCGGTACTCGGGCCGCAGCCGATCGATGGCGGTCTCCATCGCCTTCGCCAGGTCCGAGCTCTCGGCCTCCACGTGGGGGGAAAAGGCACTGTCGTCCGCGAGCCGGTAGCCGGCTCCCGGCTCGTCGTCATCCGCCGGGGTCTCCAGGGGTACCGTGTCGAGACGCTTGCGCCGTAGATGGTCCAGGGTCGTGTTGTGGGCGATCTTGAAGATCCAGGAGGAGAATTTGCGCTGCCGATCGTAGGTCTCGAGGCTGCGAAAGGCCTTGAGAAACACCTCCTGAGCGAGCTCATCCGCCACCGCGGCGTCGCGCACCATGCGCACCACCAGGCTGAAGACCGGCCGCTCGTAACGACGGACGAGCTCCCGATAGGCTCGTTGCGAGCCGTCCAGCGCCCGGCCCACCCACTCGCTGTCCCGAATCGTGCGTTCCCTCCCGTCGATTGTCGCCAGGTTGGCGATTGCCGCTACAATGTATCGGACGCGAATGCGAATCCCGTTCCGACCAACCGTTGTCGCGTGATCCCAAGGAAGCGCCCGAGACCCGAGCGCTTCACCATCGATCCAGGAGGTTCCTCCATGCGTACCTTTGCCGTTCTCGTCCTGAGCCTGGCCCTCGTCCTGCCTGCCCTGTCGTCCGCCCCCGCGAGCGCGGGAGAGCTCAAAGGCGTCACCCTTCCGGACACCGTCGACGTGGGAGACACGAGCCTCCATCTCAACGGCATGGCTCTGCGCAAAGCCTATGGCTTCGTCAAGGTCTATGTGGCCGGCTTGTATCTCGAGACCGAGCAGTCGGACGCGGAGCAGGTCCTCGCTTCCGACAGCCCCCGCCGGATGGTGATGCACTTCCTGCGCGGTGTCGGTGCGGACGACATCTGCGAAGGCTGGAAGGAAGGGCTCGAAGCCAACACCGAAAACCCCTCCGCCGAGCTCGAAGCCAGCTTCGACACCCTGTGCGAGTGGACCGACAGTGCGGAGAAGAATCAGCAGTACGTCTTCACCTATGTCCCGGGCACCGGCACGACCGTCGAGGTCGGCGGAGAGTCCAAGGGCACGATGGAGGGCAAGGTCTTCGCCGACGCGCTGCTCGCCACCTGGATCGGCCCCAATCCCGGCCCGGGTGAGGGCTTCAAGAACGACCTCCTGGGCGGCTGATGCCCTCTCCGATTTCCACCGGGCTCCCCGAGGGACCGGTCGGCGCCTTCCGGCGCCCAAAGGCAAAAAAAGAGGAGCGCTGGGTGGCGCTCCTTTCTGGGAGGGATGAGAGGAGGGTTGTACCTCCCCGTCAAAAGCCATTCTACCCGACAGATAGCTACGTGTCAATATTCACAATCGACATCTCTGCGAAACTGCTCGGGCCTCTTAGGCCTCAGACACTTACGGGAGCTCGGCTGCTGCTCCCGCTCCTTCTGGTGTCGCTCGTGTCGCTGATGTCGGTGGTCCTGAGCCCGACTCGGTGGGCGCAGGCGCAGACCGCGACCCCCTCGTCGCCGTCGGGGTCGACTTCGAAGGCGGCCGCGGGGACGTCCGTCTGGCCGACTCCGGTGGCGAGCTACACCCTCGAGGCGGAGCTCGACCCGGAGACCCATCGGATCCGGGGCTCGGGCACGCTGACCTGGCGCAACACCTCCCGCCGGTCGGTCGACGAGCTCTACTTCCATCTCTACCTCAACGCCTTCCGGAGCTCCGAGTCGACCTTTCTGCGCGCCACGGAAGGCGAGGCCCGGTCCGAGAAGATCGAAGCGCTGACGCGCGACGGCTGGGGTTGGATCGAGATCGATGAGCTGAGCCTGGAAGGCACCCGTCTCGAAGAGGCTCTCGAGTGCGTAGCCCCGGACGATGGCAACACCGAGGACTGCACCCTGGTTCGCGTGCCCCTCCCGCTGCCCCTGCCGGCGGGTCGGGAGGTCGCGATCCGGATGGCGTTCCTGGCCAAGCTTCCCAGGGTCGTGGACCGCACCGGGTTCAAGGACGACTTCCACCTCGTCGCCCAGTGGTTCCCCAAGATCGCCCGCCTGGAGAGCGACGGCCGGTGGCATGCCCACCAATTCCACCCCCACAGCGAGTTCTTCGCGGATTACGGCACCTACGACGTGAGCCTGGCCGTGCCCGGAGACTACGTCGTGGGCGCCACCGGCAACCTGGTCTCCGAGCGAGCCTCCCCGGAGCGCGAGGGCTGGCGGAATCACCGCTACCTCCAGCAGGGGGTCCACGACTTTGCCTGGACCGCCTGGCCGGGCTTCGTCCGCAAAGCGCGCACCTTTTCGCATCCGGGCTTGCCCGAGGTACAGACGATTCTGCTGCTGCGTCCGGAGACCGTGCGCTTCGCCGACCGCTACTTCACCGCGCTCGATCATGCGCTGCGGCTTTTTGGCACCTGGTACGGACCCTACCCCTACCGCACGCTCACCATGGTGGATCCGCCCTGGGGCGCCGACGACGCCGGGGCCATGGAGTACCCCACCTTCATCACCACCGGCACCCGGGTGCTCAATCCACCGCCCACCCACGATCCCGAGGCGCTGACCGTTCACGAATTCGGCCATCAATTCTGGTACGGGCTGGTCGCCACCGACGAATTCCGTGAGGCCTTTCTCGACGAGGGGATCAACTCCTACTCCACCGCCCGGGTGATGCGCGAGGCGTACGAGCCCCAAGCCTGGAGCTTCCGTCTGTGGGGCTGGGACCGGGTCTTTCCGCGGGTGCTCCTCGAAGATCCTCTCGACACGGCCGCGGGCTACTTCCGCTCCCCTGCCTCGGATCCCGTCGCCCGCACCGCCTGGGGCTTTCTCGACGACGACGCCTACTGGCGCCTCAACTACGACAAGATGGCGCTGCTGCTCGAGCAGCTCGAACGGACCCTGGGGTCCGAGACGATGGAGCGGGCGATGCGCGGCTATGCCACCCGCTATCGCTTTCGCCATCCGCGCACCGCCGATTTCATCCGTGCCCTGTCCGAGGAGAGCGGCCGGGATCTGGCCCCCTACTTCGAGCAGACGCTCTACGGCTCCGAAATTCTCGACTACGCGGTCGCCGAGGTGGAGACCCAGGCGCGCCGGGGACCCATCGGGGTCTTCGGTCAGGGGGAGGAACGCGTACGGTTCAACCAGGCGGAGCCGCTGCCCGGTTGGGAGAGCACGGTCGTGGTTCGCCGGCTGGGTGGAGTGAGTCTACCGGTGACGGTCGAGCTGGTGTTCGAGATCCCGGACGGGGATCCGGAAGCGACGGTGGAAGGGGCGGTACGTAGAGTCCGCAGGACCTGGGACGGCGAGGAGAGGTGGATCCGCTACCGCATCGAGGGTCCCAGGCTGCTGTGGGCGGAGGTGGATCCGGACGAGGTCCAGGTGCTGGACGTCGACCGTCTCAACAACAGTCTTCGCGTCGAGCCCGACCGCCGCGCCTCGCGCGCCTGGACCGAGCGGGTGGGCTTCTGGATCCAAAACCTGCTCGAGATCTTCGCGGGGTTCTCGTGATGTCTGGGGCGACACGACGGGGGCTCGTCTCCGGCCTCCTCCAGGCGCTGCCCCGCGGTGCCGGCCAGGTGCTGGCCCGGCCCCGCCAACTGCTCACCTTCTGGCTGCTCAACCTGGTGGTGGCCGCGGTGCTCACCGTCCCGCTGGCGGCTGTGCTGGGCGAGACGCTGGATACCCATCTCTACGGCGACCGCATGGCCGAGGGTCCCTCGTGGCGCTGGTACGACACGGTGGACCGGACCCACCCGGAGGTGCTGGGCGATCTGTCGGCGGTGTCGGAGCTGTTCGGACCCGAAGGGGTGGGCCTCGAGGAGATGGGAAGGCTCTCCGGTGTGCCCCTGGCGGTGCTGGCGGCGGGGCTGGTGGTGTTCTGGCTCAACACCCTGCTCCATCTCGGCTGGCTGTCGACGCTGGCCGGCGGCCGCGGCGATGCCCGGGGCGGGCTGCTCGCGTGCACCGCCCGCTTCGCGGTGCCGGGCAGCGCTCTGGCCCTTGGTGCCCTCGCCAGCTACGGGGTCGTCTACGTGCTGATCTACGTGCTGGGCGGACGACTCCTGGAGCCGCTGTTCGAGGGCACGGAAACCGAGTGGGTTGCCCTCGGGCTGCTGTGGGTGCGGTTGGGTGTCACCTTGCTGGCGCTGCTGGGGGTCAAGCTCACCTCCGACCTCGCCAAAGCGTGGATGGTGCAGCGGGACAGCGGCAACGTTCTGCGCGCCGTACCCGCCGCCTCGGGCACCCTCGGCCGCCACGGCTTGCGCTACCTGCTCGGCTACCTTCTCGTGGGGGCGGTCGCTCTCGGCGCGGTGGCGCTGTGGTGGGGGCTACCGGACCTGGGAGCGCTCACCGGCGGTCTGCCCCAGAGTTGGGGAGGCTTGCTGATCGTCTTCCTCCTGCACCAGCTCTTTCTGGTCCTACGCATCGCGCTCCGCCTCTGGCACCTGGGCGTGACGTGGGGGCTGTACGTGCGGGGCTGAGCGAGGTCTTCGTCACCGCGCTTCCACGACCTCGACGCTCTTGCCGGCACCTGGACCGAGGCCGAAGTCGACGCCTGCGTACCAAAGGGAGGGGCAGTTCGACGTGCTCGCTGCAAAGCTCTCGTCCCTTGAAGCGGGTGTAGTACAAGAAATCGCCGGCTAGCCAGGCGGGTGGGGTCGTCCGAGTCTGGGGATACGAGGCTCCCCGGCTATAATGCCCCTAATGTTTTCCGGAGCGATTCCTCAGAGCAAAATCACCCAGACGGGTCTCACCTTCGAAGACTTGGGTCTCCAGCCCTCGCTTCTGGACGCCCTCGACAAGCTGGGCTTCCTCCATCCCACCCCGATCCAGGCGGAAGTGATTCCACCGGCTCTCAAGGGCTACGACATCATCGGTCTGGCCCAGACCGGATCGGGCAAGACGGCCGCCTTCGGGCTGCCCATGGCCGACTATTTCCAGAGCGGCACCGGCGTGGGCGGCCTGGTGGTCTGCCCCACCCGCGAGATCGCCCTCCAGTCCCACGGCTTTCTCGAAGCCTTGTCGGAGCAAGGCGTCGACATCCACTGTGTTTGCCTGATCGGTGGTGCGCCCATGCGGCCCCAGATCCAGGGGCTGCGCAAAAAGCCCGACATCGTGGTCGCGACCCCGGGCCGGCTGCTGGATCACCTCAACCGGCGCAACCTCCACTTGCGGGACCTGGAGATCCTGGTGATCGACGAGGCCGACCACATGCTCGATCTCGGTTTTCTGCCCCAGATCGTCCGGATCTTCGAGGCGGTACCGGAGAAGCGCCAGACGATGATGTTCTCGGCCACCATGCCGAGCGCCATCGAGCGGCTCGCCAACCGATTCATGCGCGATCCGATCCTTTTCAACCTCCTGCCCGTGGGCCGGACGGCGGAGGGCATCGAGCACCGGCTGTATCTGGTGGAGCCGGAGGACAAGAAACCCTGCTTGATCTCCATCGCCAACCAGGAAGAGGGCAGCATGCTGGTCTTCGTGCGCCGCAAGGTGGATGCGGATTGGATCTGCCGCCAGCTCGAGATCGAAGGGCACCCGGTGGAGCGCATGCACTCCAACCTGTCGCAGCGCCACCGGGTGGACGCGCTCCAGGGGTTGCGCTCCGGCGATCACCGGATTCTGGTCGCCACCGACATCGCCGCCCGTGGCATCGACATCCCCATCATCCAGCACATCGTCAACTTCAACATCCCGGAGACGGTCGACGATTACGTCCACCGGGCGGGCCGCACGGCCCGGGGGGATGCCGGTGGCATCGTGTCGTCGATCGCCTCCTGGGCGGACAAGGCGATGATCTCGCAGATCGAGGCTGCGCTGGGTGAGGAGATTCCCCGCTGCGAGGCCCCGGGGGTCGACCCCTGGAAGGAGCGCCAGGTGCGCGACACGATCAAGGGACGGAAGCGGATCCGGCGGAAGCTGCTGTAACGGGAGCCTCCCCCCGGGCGTCCACATCGGTGGCGCTCGCGGCGTTGCTCGCGTTTCCCGCGTTGCGTACGTCTTCTGCCGCAGCCGACAGCGGGAAGATCGAGCCCAGCGCGGCAAGGCGTTCCCGGCAGTCTTCCCGTTGGCTCGCTGCCCGCCGGATCGTTGCCAGGGAGGTAGCGAGATCCGCGTCTGCAAGCCACTCCTTCCCTGCCTCCCCGGCCTTCCGCAACCCCTCGAGCAGCTCGCCGAGCCGCCACCAGGCTTCCGGATCCTCCCGCAGCGCCTCCGGGTAGAGGCTCACCAGGATCCGTAGATGCTCGAACCCTCCCGCGCCGCAGGTCCAGAGCCCGAGCCGAGCCTCTGCCAGATCCGCCGGTGCCACCGGCTCGTCCCGACTCCCGGCCTCGGAGATCTCCAGGGCTTGCAGGTAGGCGGACCGTGCGTCGGCTTCCCGTCCCAGGTGTCGGCAGGTGCGGCCCGCCAGGAGGGCGACCCGCAGCAGCGCGTCCCGGGCACCGCTTTCGACGGCGAGCTCGATGGCCTGGTTGATGCGCTCCTCGGCGGCTTCCGGCTCGTTCGCCAGGGCGGCGATCCAGCCGGCGGTGGCTTCCAGCTCGGCCCGCTCCTCCAGCGAGGCGTCGCGGCGATCCTCGGACAGCCGCCGGAGCTCCGTCTTGGCTCGGGGCGCGTCCCCCAAACGCAGAGCGGCGGCGATCGATGCCGCTTCCACCGGCAGCCGCACGTCCACCCCGTCCGCCAGCAGATCCCGGAAGGGCAGGACCTCGTCGTACAGGGCCAGAGCGCGGGCCGGGTCCCCCAGGCGGTACTCGATATCCGCCAGGTTGGCCAGATAGAGGTACTCCAACACGTAGATTTTCTTGCGCCGGCTCTCCCGAAGACCCGTTTCCGCGTGTTTTCTGGCCTCGTCGAGCCGCAGGCCGGCGCGGTGGAAGGTCATCCACATCCTCGACGTCAGGTGACCGAGGTCGAGCCAGTCTCCCACCAGCTCCTGCGTCGCCCGGTGCCAGCGGCTCCGGTGATCGTCGTCGTGCACCAGAATCGCGAGCTCCGCCAGGTTGTCCGCCACCACCGCCCGGCTGAGACGCGCATCGGTGCGCAGCACCTCCGACAGCTCTTCGCAGCGGGCTAGAAGAGCGACAGCCCGACGCTCCTCCTCGAAAGCGGCATCCAGCTTCTTCTGACGCATGAGGAGAAACGCCCGGATGTTGCGCAGCCAGGCCTCCTGCATCACCGCTTCCTCGGCGGGCAATGCAGCACCTTCGAAGGATTCGAGGCCGCGGTCGGCGAGCTCCAGCGCCGGCTCGATGCGCCCCTGGCGGCGGCCCACCGCGACCGTGAGTCGATACAGGAGGCAAATGCGTCGCAACGGATCGGTCTCGAGCTCCAGGGCTCGCCGGTAGTGACCTTCCAGGAAGCGCGCGAGCCGAAGATTGCCCCGGGACAGAAACTGACGGTTGTGGGCGCCCAGCGCCACCATCGTGCGCACCCGGGCCTCGTCGTCGGCAGCGAGGGACGCCCCCCGGCGCAAGAGCTCCAACCCCAGTGTCATGAGAGGTCGGAAAGCGTAGCTCTCGAAGCAGCGATCGATCGCCTCCAGAACCAAGTCCCGGGTCGTCTCGGGAACCGCTGCCCCGGATGTCTCCCCAAGCTCCTGCAGCGACCGCCAGGCCCGCCCCTCGAGATCGGAGTCCAGGGGATCCACTCGTCTTTGGGTGGAGGAAGGTGCAGAGCCCTCTTCGCTGAGCACCGCTTCTTCGCCGGATACCGTCTGCACCCGAAAGCCGTCCAGGGTGTGAAATCCGTGCACGAAAGCCTTGAGCATCAGCGGTGAGAAATCCCACAGGATGCCGTCTTCGTCGACCTCCACCGAGGTCGCGGGATCGTACCCGATCACCAGAGAGGGGGACGTGTCGGAAAACAGTCGGTAGGTGGTTCGGAGCAGGACCAGGCTGGACGGATCGAGCCGGGCGATGTTGGGGAGCACCAGCCGTAGATCCGGAGCCAGCAAGTCGTGGAAGAGGGCGGCGACTTCCTCGAAGAGCTGCTCCTGCACGATCTCATTGTGCGTCATGTGCGAGGCGAGGCGGGCCTCGAGCTGTTTTCTCCGCAGTGTCGCAGGAGGCTCCAGCGTCTTCAGGCGCCCTGGCAGCACGAAGCTGGCAGCGACGGAATGTTGCCGCACGGCGCGCTCGACGGGCTCGCTGCCGTGAAGCTCCCGTAGCGTTGGCAGGATCCGCCGGAGGACCGACCAGGGCTCGGCCCATTCGCGCCCCGGCTGGACGATCACGTCGCGGGAGCCGGAGTAGCGATGCCGGCAGTGAGAAAGGAGTTGGGCGTCGGTACCGCTCAAGGCCAGGATCATGTCTTGGAGGCTCGCTTGCGGGTGGAGGACGAGGCTCTGAAGCCGGGCCTCTCGGGGCTCAGGGCCGGTGTGCGACAGGGCCGGTGTGCGACAGGGCCGGTGTGCGACAGAGCCGGTGTGCGACAGGGCCGGTGTGCGACAGGGCCGGTGTGCGAGAGGTTGTGGCGCAAGAGAAACGCACGAGGGAGAGACGTCTCTCCCTCGCTGCTCGAGCTTTCTTGCGTGCTCGAGCTTTCTCACCGAGTTACTTCGGGTCGCTCGTGTGCAGGATGTAGATGCAGATCCCGCCACTGACGATCTCGAGTTGCTCCGGAGCCAGCGAGGTGACCTTCTCGACCTTCTGCGATGAGACGACAGCATCCCTACGAAGCTTGTTCAACTTCATGGCAAGGGCCTCCTTCTTAAAGCCAATCTCAGATTCTAAGGTGACAACGAATTTCGTGATTCGGGATTGTAGGAGTCCGTAATGCTGATGTCAAGAAAGTCTTGGTCGACTGGATTGCCTTGCCATGGAGCCCCCTGCCTCGCGCCCCTTCCCCTCTGATGATAAGGTGATAGCTTCGTTGGCGGCGCAGGCGGCTTGCGCTGCGCCTGGATCCGCTCCTTTGTCCGAGAGACCGGATCCCACCGACTGGCGAGGCCCCTTCGATTCCTCTGGATCCCGGGCGACCACAGGCGGTGCACAAACTTCCCGAAACCCAGAAGATCCAACCAGGAGAACCCATGACTCGTTTCTTGCAGAAATCCTTTGTCGTGATGGCTTTGCTTCTTCTCGTCTCCACGGGCATCGCTTGCGCTCAGAACGAGGGTGAGGCCGACGCCTCGGAGGGCACGCTGGAGTCTCTCGAGGACCGCGCCAGCTACGCCATCGGCATGAACATGGCCCAGGGCATGAAGTCCCAGGACGTGCCGATCGATCTCGACCTGCTGATCCAGGGGATGCGCGACGCCTTTGCCGAGGGAGAGACCCGGCTGTCTCCCGAGGAGATGCAGCAGGCGCTCCAGGAGTTCCAGCAGATGATGGTCCAGCGGCAGCAGCAGGCCCGCACCGCCCAGGGAGAGGAGAACCAGCAGCAGGCCGACGCCTTCTTCGCCGAGAACAAGGACAACGAAGGCGTGATGACCACCGAGAGCGGCCTGCAATACATGGTGCTCGAAGAGGGCGACGGTCCCAAGCCGACCGTCGACGACCGCGTGACGGTGCACTACACAGGCACCCTGCTCGACGGCACCAAGTTCGACAGCTCGGTCGACCGCGGCCAGCCCGCCACCTTCCCGGTCAAGGGCGTCATCCAGGGCTGGCAGGAGGCGATCCCGCTCATGCCGGTGGGCTCCAAGTACAAGCTGTGGATTCCACCCGACCTCGCCTACGGCGCCAACGGCCAGGGCCCGGTCATCGGTCCCAACTCGGCGCTGGTGTTCGAGGTCGAGCTGCTGGGCATCGAGGACCAGCAGGCCGAAGGCGCGGGAGGCACCTCCCAATAGCCCGGTCCCGGCAGACTGGGACACGACTGTAACCACCCGCCACCGACCGGCAAGCACGAGGGGGAGACCGAGGGCGAGCCACGGCTCGCCCTCGTTTTGTAGCCGGAGATACAATCCTGTGCTGTGATGACCTCATCGTCCAAACCAAGCTCGGAGTCGCAGACACGCCCCGTCCAGGTCGCCACCTGGAGCACGCTTCCCGACCGCGAGCCCGCCTACGCCCTGGTCGCCGACGTCGATCTGGTGGTGATCCGGTACGACGACCGGGTCTCGGTTCTCTACGGCCGCTGTCTCCACCGCGGGGCGTTGCTGGCGGACGGCTCGGTTCGCGGAGAGAACCTCGTCTGCGGGGTCCACAACTGGGATTACCGCTACGACACCGGGGTCTCCGCGTACAGCAACGACGAGGCTCTCGAGCGCTTCACCGCCTGGGTGGATCCGGAGTCCGACGCCGTGCTGGTCGACGAGGCCGAGATCACCGCGTGGGCCGAGGACCACCCACAGCCCTACGACCGCGACGCCTACCTGGGACTCTACGCGGATCCCACCGGCACCGACGCCGAGCCCTACAACCAGCACATCCAGACGCTCGCCCGGGACGGCCTCTCCAAGCTCGGCCACCACGGCCCGGTCTCCGCCATGGGGATCCCCCTGACCGAGCTTCCCCGCTGGCGCGATCTCCAGCTCCTCACCGGGCAGCTCGCCCGGTTGCCGCTGTTGGACGACGAGCCGGTGGCGACCCAGACCGTCGTCGGGCCGAACGCCAAGAAGCCGCTCGAGCTCGAGATCCCGTTGCTGGTCTCCGACATGAGCTTCGGCGCCCTGTCGGAGGAGGCGAAGATCGCCCTCGCCACCGGGGCCGAGATGGCGGGCACCGGCATCTGCTCCGGTGAAGGCGGCATGTTGGCGGAGGAGCAAGAGGCCAATACGCGCTATTTCTACGAGCTGGCCTCCGCCCGCTTCGGGTGGAGCCTGGACAAGGTGAAGCGGTGCCAGGCGTTCCACTTCAAAGGCGGTCAGGGCGCCAAGACCGGCACCGGCGGCCACCTGCCGGGCGAGAAGGTGCGCGGCAAGATCGCCGAGGTGCGTGGGCTCGAGCCCGGTACCCCGGCGGTATCGCCGGCCCGTTTTCCGGATCTCACCACCGTCGCGGACTTCCGCGAGGTCGCCGAGCAGGTACGCGAAGCCACCGGCGGCATCCCCGTCGGTTTCAAGCTCTCGGCCCAGCACATCGAGGCGGACCTGGACACGGCCCTGGAGATCGGGGTCGACTACGTGATCCTCGACGGCCGTGGGGGCGGCACGGGAGCCGCGCCGGAGGTGTTCAAGCAGAACATCTCGGTGCCCACGATTCCGGCGCTGGCCCGGGCGCGCCGTCATCTGGACCGCTGCGACCGCGGGGACGTCTCGCTGGTCATCACCGGCGGGCTGCGCACCGAGTCCGACTTCGTCAAGGCCCTGGCCCTGGGTGCCGACGCGGTGGCGGTGGCCAACTCCGCCATCCAGGCCATCGGCTGTCTGGGGATGCGCGCCTGCCACACCAACAACTGCCCCGTCGGGATCGCCACCCAGAAGGAGCATCTGCGGGCGCGATTGGAGATCCAGCTCTCGGCCCGCCGGCTGGCGAGCTGGTTCGCCGCCACCGTGGAGCTGATGCAGGTCCTCGCCCGCGCCTGCGGTCATCGCCGGCTGGCGGACTTCTCCCTCGGGGACCTCACCACCTGGGACCGGGACATGGCGTATCTCACCGGGGTGTCGTACGCTGGAGTCGTGCCGCTGTGAGGCTTCTCGCGCCGAGCAGATCGCCGAGCAGATCGCCGAGCAGAGTGCCGAGCAGAGTGCCGAGCAGATCCCAGGAGAGCCGCCCATGAGCCCCTTCGACGACGCCTTGCGAGCCTGGAGACCCCTTCCCCACCGGAGCTCCGGGGAGCTCACCGAGGCTCGTCTCGAGAGCCATTGGGCGGTCCAGCTCATCGACCTGGTGGCCAAGGCCCGAGTTCCCGAGGAAGACGACTGGAGCCACCTGGCGATGACCTGGCTCGATCCCCTGGAAATGCTCGCCGGCGGATTCACCCGGGGCGGCGTACGCGTGGCTTTCCGGATCCGGGATCTGTGTCTGGCGGTCCTGGACGGAGACGACCGCGTGGAGTGGTCGCTGTGTCTGGACAGCAAGACCCTGGGGGAGGCGCAGGTGTGGCTCCAGGAGGTGCTCGCGGTGGAGGGCGAGGAGGTGGTGAGCCTGGGGACGCTCCGGGAGGACCTTCCCGAGCACCCGGTGGCATCGGGTGAGGCTTTCCACCTCGACGAAAGGGCACAGCTCGAGGAGCTGTCACGCTGGTACGGCAACTGTGCCCGAATCCTCCAGGTGGTGGCGAACAACACGCTGGGCGCGTCACCCTTGCGCTGCTGGCCCCATCACTTCGACCTGGCCACCTCGATCGCCCTGGATCCGGACGGGGTGGACGAGGAGAATACCCGCTCGATCAACGTCGGACTCTCCCCGGGGGACGACAGCTTCGACGAGCCCTATCTCTACGTCACCCCGTGGCCGGAGCCGGCCCACGTCGAGAGCGAGCCCCTGGCGGGTAACGGCCACTGGCACGCCGAGGGCTTCACCGCAGCGGTGCTGCCGGCCCACCGGCTCCCTGACATCGACGCAGTGGAAGCACCGGACCACCGCGCCCAGGAGCAGGCCGAGCAGGTCTTCGCGTTCCTCCGCTCCGCCGTCGCGGCCTGCCGGGGATTGCTGGGAGCGCTCTGACTCCTGCCGGGACACTTTCGACGGCCTCTCGACCCCCCGTCCCAAAGTGCCCGTATACTCCGGGCCTCGGAGAGACTCCAGAAACCATCGGGGGGGCACTGCATGGCACACGACGACGGCCGCGAGCTGGCCTGGGAGAAAGCGCTAGACCCGGACGAGCTGGCGGAGGGGCGGGTCAAGCCGGTGACCTGCCACCGGATGACCGTCTGCATGACCCACTTCGACGGGCGGTACGCCGCGCTCGACAACAGATGCCCACACCAGGGTGGCCCGCTCGGCGAGGGCTCGATCGAGAACGGTCTGCTGCGCTGTCCCTGGCACGGTTGGGACTTCGACCCCCTCACCGGCAAGCCCCCGGGCTTCGACGACGGCGTCGAGACCTTTCCCATCGAGATCCGCGAGGACGGTGTCTACGTCGGCTTTCCCGCCGAGGAGCCCCACACCCGCACCGTCTCCGACGTCATGGCCGAGACCTTGACCGCCTGGGGTGTGCGCTGGGTGTTCGGCATGGTGGGGCATTCCAACCTCGGTCTGGCGGACGCGCTCCGCCGCCGCGCCGACGCGGGGGAGCTGACCTACATCGGCATCCGCCACGAGGGCGCCGCGTCGTTCGCCTGCTCCGCTTACGGCAAGCTCACCGGCCGGCCCGCGGCCTGTCTCGCCATCGCCGGCCCCGGGGCCACCAACCTGCTGACCGGCCTCTGGGACGCCCACGTGGATCGCTCCCCGGTGCTCGCCCTCACCGGCCAGGTGAACACCCAGGTGCTCGGTACCGGCGCCTTCCAGGAGGTCGACCTCCAGGCCGCCTACGGCAAGGTCGCCGTGTGGCAACAACCGGTTCTCCCCTCCTCTCCCCACGCGGAGCTGATGACCCGCGCCTGCAAGACGGCGATCCTCGAGCGGGGCGTGTCGCACCTGATCTTCCCCGACGAGGTCCAGACGCTGGAGGCCGAGGACGTCGCCGCCGGCGGTCCCGACGGCCGCATGCCCCAGCAAGCCATCGCTCCTCCCGCCGAGGCGGTGGACGCCGCGGTCGAGCTGCTGACCGAGGCCAAGCGCCCGGTGATCATCGTCGGTCACGGCGCCCGCTTCCACATGCCGGGAGCTCTCGAGCTGGCCGAGACCCTGCGCTGCCCGGTGCTCACCACCTTCAAGGGCAAGGGGCAGGTCTCCGATCACCATCCCCACGGCTGCGGGGTGCTCGGCCGTAGCGGTACCCCCATCGCCTCGTGGATGATGAACGAGTCCGACGCGCTGCTGGTCATCGGCGCCTCGTTCTCCAACCACACCGGGATCACTCCCAAGCGACCGACGGTGCAGATCGATTGGGATCCCCTGGCGCTGGCCAAGTTCCACCCGATCGAGGCTCCCGTGTGGGGGGAGATCGGCACCACGGTCGAGATCCTCCGGGAGCGGCTCGAGGTGGCGCAAGGGGATGCGAGCTGGGGGGACCAGGTACCGGACGTCGCCGAGCGCTGGAGAATCTGGCGTGAGGAGAAGGAGCGGCGGCTGGCGGAGGATCGTTCCGACGAGGGCCACGGGGTCAGCTCCGCCGCCATCTTCGCCGCCCTCACCCGCCAGGTGCCCGAGGACGCGGTGATGTGCGTCGACGTGGGCAACAACACCTACTCCTTTGGCCGCTACTTCGAGTGCACGCGCCAGGCGGTGCTGATGTCGGGCTATCTGGGCTCGATCGGCTTCGGGCTGCCGGCGGCGCTCGGTGCCTGGGCCGCCACCCAGGAGGACGACTCCCGCTTCGCCGGGCGCAAGGTGGTCTCGGTCTCCGGCGACGGGGGCTTTGGTCAGTACATGGGGGAGCTGACCACGGCCGTTCTGCACGACATGGACATCACCCATGTGCTCTTGAACAACAATGAGTTGGGTAAGATCAGCAAGGAGCAGCGGGCCGGCCACTGGGACGTGTGGCAGACCGGGCTGCACAATCCCGACTTCGCCCAATACGCCGAGCTGTGCGGTGCGCTCGGGATCCGGGTCACCCACCGGGACGAGCTCGACGAGGCTCTACGCCGAGCGCTGGAGCACAAAGGCCCGGCGCTGGTCGAGGTGGTCGCGGATGTCGAGCAGATCTGAGAGTGACGAGGGGGTCTGTGCGGCGGAGCCGACGCTTCTGCTCCTGCCGCGCTGTCAGCACCCGGTCGGCGACGGCGATCCACGAGCTTTCGACAGGAGGTACGATCGATGGGCCGGGGCTTTTTGGTCATCTTGGGTCCTCCACGCAGCCGAGCCAAGGAAGCGTAAATAGGGCGTTGAAACGTGTCAGAAAGACCGTTCGGTCGCTCGACTGTGGATCTTTCGCGGTAAGATCAACGTTCGGTTGCTAGATCGTCATCCCTACGAGACAAGAAGGGCGTTCGGTTGCTAGATCGTCATTCTTACCGCTCAAGAAGACCGTTCAGTTGCTAGATCGTCACTCCTACCAGTCAAGTGCACCGATCGGATGCTAGATCATCAACTATTGCGGAGAAAGGCTGTTAGGTTGACCGGACTGCGGTCCAGATCCTTCACCCGATCCTTGCCGCCCCGTGCTGCTGTGGCCCCGTGCTGCTGCGTCTGGCCGCAACCTACGCGACCCTGGGACGCCTGGAGCCACGGCCCCGAGACGTCTTCAGGGGTCCGGACCGCGCGGACTCTCGAAGACCACCTCACCCCCCACCATCGTCATTCGCACCTGCAGAGAGCCGGCCGGTGGGGACCCGCTCCTCCCCTGGCCAGATAGACCGAGCGGTCCCAGCGCGACAGCAGCGCCGGGTGCTCTGGAGTGAGGGGATCGAGAAGGGTGCGGTCCGGGGAAAACGGCTTGCTCTCTTCGTCGCTCGACTCTTCCCTCCCCGTGCTGCTGCGGCCCCAGGCCTCGTAGGCACCCCAGTCGCCGCCCACCATCCCGGCGTCACGGGGCAGACGGTCCCGCGCCTCGGTCACCCTCTGGCGGAAGCTCTCGGCATCCGCCACGTCGAGCAGGTTGACGCCCAGCAGCAGCTCGCCGGCGCGGTTGAAATGGGTGTGGTTGTCGATGAAGCCGGGGGCGCCGGTCCACACGCGGGCGCCGGTGAGGATGGATTGGGCTGACGTCTGGGGCTCTCCGGTCTCAGAGCCCACGACATCGAGGCACCCGGCCCCGAGCATCATTCCGGCAAGGGCGACCCCATAAGCGCGAGAGTATCAGCCAGCCCCTACCGGAACAGCTCAAGTGCGTTGTCGTCCCAGTCATGTGGAAAGTCCGTCCAGTGTTGGTCGGGAGGCGGAAAGCCAGTTCGGCAGTACCCGCGTCGGGCATCGAAGTCGAAAACAGCATGAGGGTATTCGTTGATGAAGAGCGCTGCCTTCAGGCCATCAGTTGACCACAGGATCTGGACGACCGTTGGGAGTTGCTTGTCAGTAACGGCATCTACGTTGTAGATGTGAAGCGCGTCGGCGATCGGGTTGCCCTCGCGGTGGAAGTCGAGGCCATAAAAGTAGCCGGTTGCGCCGTCGTCCTCAAACACAACGCCGTACTGAGTCGACGGTGACGGAGCCTCAACTGCGACGGGAGTGCCCACCGTAATCTCCTCCTCCGCGACGAGAGCTCCTCTCAGCGGTGGAAGGTCAGCGTGATTCAAAGGTCCGGCCTGTTCCGATTCAGGAGAGCCGCAGGCGCACGCCAAGCAGAGAGACAACAGTAGGCCGGCACATACGAGCGGTCGGCTGCAAGCCATTGTTAGCTGCCTCCTGCCCTCTTGATCATAGGCGACGCGGATGCACCGTCCGAGCACGCCAGCAGCGTAAGGAGGCCCCAGAGCCACAGTGGTGGAGCTTTCATTTCACCTCCCAGTCGAGGTCGAAAATATGTACTTGACCTGCATGCGATTGTACCGCAGCTCAACCGCCACGAGGAGAGCTCGCATAAGGTGAGGATGCTCTCCCCCCGGCCAAGCACCAGGTCCTTCGGCCGGGGCCGTCGTCGGGCTAAGATAGGCGGCGCGATGACCGGAAACCCGACCGACCAAGAGCTTCTCGACGCCGCCCTGGACGAGGCCCGAGCCGGACTCGCCGAGGGCGGTCTTCCCATCGGCTCGGTGCTGGCGACCCGCGAGGGCGGGATCGTCGCCCGCGGCCACAACCTGCGAGTGCAGACCGGCGACCCTACCGCCCACGCCGAGGTGGTGTGTCTGCGCAACGCCGGGCGCCGTCGCGACTGGTCCGAGCTGACGCTGGTCTCTACCCTCTCCCCGTGCATCATGTGCACCGGCACCGCGCTCCTCTACCGCATCCCGCGGGTAGTGATCGGAGAGAACCGCAACTTCCTCGGGGCCGAGAACCTCTTCCGCCGGCACGGCGTCGAGCTGGTCGTGCTCGGCGACCCTCGCTGCATCGAGCTGATGAAGACCTTCGTCAAGGAGCATCCGGACTTGTGGAACGAGGACATCGGGCTGTGACATACTCCCCTCGGCCTATGCTTGTTTGAGACACCGAAATCCCCCGATACAAGGGTGACCCCGAGACCTGGGCTCCCCTCGACACCGTCCCGTGCGGGCGGTGAAGCGCTGTGGAGCGTGCGCATGGCGGCAGCTTGGCCGCCTACCCGCTGCCCTCCCGTGCACGAACCCAAGGGATTTCCGAAATGTCCAAGATGTCTTCGACGAGCTTGCACGACTACGGCTGGACCCCCGCATTCCAAGAAGCCCTCTCCGCGGCACGCGCCGCATCTTCTTCCAACAGTCTTTCCGCTGACCTGGCCCCCGGCCGGGTGATCCTCCATCAACGCGAGCTCCTCGCCCTGGCCACCGCGACCGGAGAGACGGAGGCAGTCGTCGCCGGACGCCTCCTCCACCGCGCCGCGGGACCCGCCGACCTCCCCACCGCCGGCGACTGGGTCGCCTACCGCCCGGGCCCGCCGCCGGTGCGGATCGAGGCGGTTCTCCCGCGCCGCAGCCGGCTCACCCGCAAGGCGGCGGGGCGGCGCACCGACGAGCAGGTGGTGGCCGCCAACGTGGACGTCGCCCTGATCGTCATGGGTCTCGACGGCGACTACAACCCGCGCCGCCTCGAGCGCTTTCTGGTGCTCGCCTGGGACAGTGGCGCCACGCCCGTGGTGGTGCTCCACAAGGCGGATCTCCTGTCCCCGGAGGAGGCCCAGGCCCGGCGGACCGAGATCGAGTCCCAGGCGCTGGGGGTGCCGGTGCACCTGGTCAGCTCCACCGAAGGCCACGGGCTGGAGGCCCTGACGCCCCACCTCCACGGACCGGACGGTCCGCGGACTGCGGCGCTGCTGGGCTCCTCCGGGGTCGGCAAGTCGACATTGATCAACCGCCTCGCGGGCCAGGAGCTGCTGGCCACCAGCGCGGTGCGGGAGGGCGACGACCGGGGGCGCCACACCACCACCCACCGGCAGCTCGTGCGTCTCCCCGGGGGTGGTCTGCTGATCGACAACCCCGGGGTGCGCGAGGTGGGTCTGTGGACCGATGCCGAAGGGCTCGCCGGCACCTTTGGCGACCTCGAGCGGCTCGGCCGGCGGTGTCGGTTCCGTGATTGCACGCACCAGGAAGAGCCCGGCTGCGCCGTGCGCGCGGCGGTGGAGAGCGGAGAGCTACCGGCGGCCCGGCTGGAGAGCTACCACCATCTCCAGCGGGAGCTGCACTATCTGGAGGTCCGCCGCGACGAGAGCGCCCGGGCGGTGGAACGCAAGAAGTGGCGGGTCATCCACAAGGCTGCCCGCAAGCACCGGCCTCGGTCGTTGGATTGAGGGAGCGTGTGCTCGGGCAGCGGTGCCACCCTTGCGGGCCTCCAGGTCGAGCCCTCGAGGACGAACGGGGCGATCTCCGGTCTCTCATCCGTTGTCTCCTTCGGGATTCATGATCCCTGGACCGTGATCTAGTAGCCACGATCGGACAGCCGCCGGTTGGAGCTGGGCAGCGGGACCCTGGCGGGCGGTTTGCAGTCCAAAGGTCGTCCCGGTCCCGGGGTGTGCTCTGTGTTCGAAGACCGCCTCGACGATCTCTCCGAACTCCGGATCCTGTCTCAGGTCGTCGAACCGTGGATCCCAGCGCAGATAGATCCGCGTCAGGTCTTCCCGGTGGAGCGGAACCCGGTGCAGACTGGCGAGCGCCTCCCGCCGCTCGCCGAGCGCGAGGTGAAGCGCCGCCCGCTCGACGAAGGCGCCCTCGTGCGGAAGCTCGCGGAGCCACCAGCGCCAGTACCGCCGCAGGCTTTCCCGTGGGCGGGAGGGGTCGAGGCTCGGAGCGTCCTCTCCCACCTCTCGCAGGCGAGCCATCTCCCGGTGCGCGAAGGGCAGAGCCGTCTCGGCCTCGTTCCCCTCGATCAGCTCGATCCGGACCAGCAGCTCGAGACAGGTCATGCACACGATGTCGCCTCGGCCCTGCTGGCGCAGGAGCTCGTCCACCTCTTGGAAGACCCGTCGGGCCTCGTCGAAGCGGCGCATGACGAAGAGCTGCTGGCCCACCGCCACGTGCAGGTCCGTGTCCTGCGGGGCGAGAGCGAGGGCCCGGAGCAGCGACCCCGTCGCCTCTTCGTGACGCCCCGCCACGGTCCAGACCGTGCCGCGCAGGTAGTGGGCGCACGCGAGACTGGAATCGAGCTCCAGAGCGCGCTCGATGGCCACATCCGCGGTCTCCAGGTCCAGGTCCCGAAACAAGGCTTGCATGCCGAACAGAGCCCACGCCTCCGCGAGTTGCTGGTCGAGCACGAGCGCTGCATGGAGATGCCGGTGGGCCAGACCCTCGTTGGGAATCGCCGGACGGCCCCCTTCCCGAGCCCGGGAGGCCCTGAGCACCGGACCGTGCCGGCGGTCCCAGCGCCAGATGTGGATGCGTGCCAGCTCGACGTGGAGAGGGGGAAAGGCCGGATCGATCTTCAACGCTCTCTCGAGCAGACCGTGGGCCTCCAGGACCGCGGCCTCGGCCTTCGGATTGTAGAGAATCAGGTTCTCCTCGATCATCTCCCGAGCCCGGCCGTACAACCGGGCGACCTCCGGATCCGGCGCTTTGCGCACGGGAGAGTCGGCACGAGGCCTGGTACCGGTGAAATGGAGACCGATGGCTTCGGCGATGCATCGAGCCACCTCGGGAAGGTCTTTCGGATTCCGACACTCGTAGGCGGTGGACCAGAGCTGGGCTCCTGTCCGGGCATGGACCAGGCGGGCGGTGATCCGGAGCCCGCTGTCGGTCCGCTGGACCGCGCCTTCGACCCGGAAGTCCGGGGACAAGATCTCGGGCTGGATCTTTGACCTGTCGAGGCGTCGGGCGCTGCCGGGAGCAAAGGGGTAAGCTCTGTCCTGGAGCATTCGGCCGAGCGCGATGCCGACTTCCTCCGCCAGCAGGGCTCCCTGCCCCCCCTTTCCGTCGGGTGCATCCGGATCGTCGAAGGGCACGACCAGGATGCGCGAAGGAGCCCGGGGCATGATCCAGGCGGTCGTCCCCGTCAGAAGAGTCGCCAGAGCGAGCATCGTGGGGAGCAGGAGACGCCGGAGCAGCTCCAGCGGTCCCCGGCCGGTGCCCCGGGGCGTCGCCACCGGGCTGGCGGCGAAATCTTTCACCGGTGAGATGAACCGATAGCCCTCCCCCACCTCGGTCGAGACGAAGTGGGGCGAGGCCGCATCGTCGCCCAGCGTCCGCCGCACCTGGCGGATCGCAAACCGGATGCCCTGCTCGGCGTCCACGTGACTGTCCCCCCAGAGACAGTCCCGGATCTCCTCGTGAGTCACTACCTCTCCGGGCCGCGACACAGCGGCGGAAACCAACAGCGTCAGCAGCTTGCGAGGTTGCGCCTGGATCGGCACCGGTCTCCCGTGACGGCACAGGCGGCCGGTCTCGAGCTCGAGCTCGTACTCGTGAAATCGAAATCTTCGCCGGGGACCGGCGGACGACGGGGACGAGGAAGGGGACGAGGAAGGGGACGAGGACACGGAGGATGGCTGAGCGGCCATGGCGACTCCTTTCCGGTCAAGACATTGCTGCCTGCGCCACGAAACCAATTCCTTCATAAGCCAAGCATGCCAGAAAAGATGTATCACATGTCGCACCCGGTACGGGGAAAACACGGCGTGAGGCGGAGCTCCCGGGGCCGTGAGCCACGGCTCACGCCGGTCTCCCGACGACATCATGGCACGGCCCTGGAGTCAGCGTCTACGATGGTGCTTGTTGCCGAGTTTTCGAGCTACGCGAAGTTTTACCAAAGGAGCCGGACCATGTCTCTTCGTGTCCGCTACACGGCCCTCACTCTCGCCACCTTCACAACGCTGGCTCTCGCCTTGCTGGTCGGTTTCAACGTCCAGGACAGCCAGGCTCTGCCCCAGTGCTTCTGTCCCCAATCGGAGCTCGCCTACCAAACGACGACCCCGACCTGGGGAATGGGAGCGTCCTGTCAGGCTGCGATCGACAACGGCGCCGCGAACTCGACCCCGGAGGCGTACCAGATCTGCGGAACGGACGGAGTCTGCGCCATCGATCCCAACCCGATCGTTGTCACCCCGTGCCGGTTCGAGGGTGGAATGTGGAAGGTCGATGTCCAGATTCGTTTCAAGTGCTTCATCTGCCTCGAGACGCGAGACCCGTGAGTCTTCGATGAGAGACGATCCGGCCGCAGCTCCTCCTGGGGACCGCGGCCGGAGCTTTTTCCGGAGCCGTTCCATACAATGCCTCGATGCCACCCTCATCCTTCTCTTCCCCCGCGTCTCTGCACGACCTTCCCACTCCCGCGTTGGTCGTCGATCGGCGAGTCCTCGAACGCAACCTGGAGCGGATGGCGGCGAAGGCCGAGCGGCTGGGCATCGCGCTGCGGCCCCACATCAAGACCCACAAGACGCTGGAGATCGCACGCCGGCAACGGGACCTCGGCGCCCGTGGGCTGACGGTCTCTACTCTCGAAGAGGCCCGGGTCTACGCCGACCACGGGTTCGAAGACCTCACCTGGGCCTTTCCGCTCGTCCCCGGCCGGCTAGCGGAGGTGCGGGCGCTCGCCGCGGGGGTGGGGAGCAAGAGGATCCGCTTTGGGGTGGTGCTGGACTCCTCCGAAGCCCTCGCCGCCCTGGAAAGCCATCTCGTCTCCGCTCCGCTCCCCGGGCCGGCGAGCCCGCTGACGATCCTGATGGAGGTGGACTGCGGGGATCACCGCTCGGGAGTGGATCCGGGCTCCCCCCTCGCCCGGGAGCTGCCCCGGCGCATCGCGGACTCTCCGTCGCTACGCTTCGGCGGGTTGCTCACCCACTCCGGGCAGGCCTATCATGTGCAGGGCCGGGGCGCCCTGGCCGCCGTGGCGCAGACCGAGCGCCGGGTGATGGTGGAGCTGGCCGAGACGCTGCGCGACGACGGCGTGGAGGTGCCCACCGTCAGCGTCGGCTCGACCCCCGCCATGAGCGCCGCCGAGGACCTCACCGGCGTCACCGAGGCGCGCCCCGGCAACTACTGCTACTACGACTACACCCAGACCCGAATCGGCTCCTGTGAGCTCGCCGATTGCGCCCTCACGGTGATGGCCTCGGTGATCTCGTGCAGCTTCGGGCATTCGGTGGTGGACGCCGGCGCCCTGGCGCTGTCCAGAGACCCCGGTCCACCGGAGCCCCCCGGCGGAGCGCTTCCCCCCACGACCGCCGGCCGGCTTCTGACCGCGGAGGGCGATCTCGATCCGGACCGCTGGCTCACGGGGCTGTCCCAGGAGCACGGCGAGGTCAACGTTCCGTTGCCGGTGGGCTCGCGGGTGCGGGTCCTGCCGCACCACTCCTGTCTCACCAACGCCTGCTTCGATCGGGTGTGGGTGGTCGAGGGCGAGCGCGTGGTGGATCGCTGGAAGATCTGGCGCGAGCGCTGAGCCTTTCGGAGCTAACCGCCGAGGATCCGCTCGAGGTGATCCGCCAGCACCCGGGCGATCTCGCGTTTGCCCACCATGCGCCGGGGCTCCCGGTCGGCAGTGACCAGCCAGGCGACATGGTCGGCGGTCATCTCCTCGCCCCGGTTGGCGACCACCGCGCCGTGGCCGTCCTCGACCCGACGGTGCGCGATGTCGATCAGCTCTTCGTGGGAGACCCCCTCCTCGTACTTGAAGGTCACCCGGTGGAGCTTGGGGAAAGCCTGCGCCACCTCGCGGGTGACTTTCTTGGTCGGAACCAGCTCGAGGGTCTGAAGCGCGCCGCCGCTGGGGGTCTTGCCTTCGAGCACCTCCTTGGGCCGATAGTCGGCGACCGCCGCCGAGAACACCCCGGCCTCGAAACCGCTTCCGTTGTCGGCACCCTCCCCGAGCATCGCCATCACCCGTTCGAGATAGTCGTCGTAGGTAGCGACCATCTCGTGGGGCAGCCAGTCCGGCGGGCGATAGGCGCCGCCACCCAGGATCAGGTGCGAGTCGGCACCCCGCCGCCACAGCTCCTCGGCGATGAGGGTCCCGAGCGTGCCGCGGAAGCGGTTGGTCAGCCGGCGCACGCTGTCGATCGGGACCGGCGTGGGGCCGCCGGTGACCAGGATCCGGCGCCCCCGCAGCGGCGATTCGGACACCGCGCGGCACACCTCGGCGACCAGCGCGTCCTCGTCCGGGATGTTGTGCTTGCCGTAGTCCTCGCGCGGAGGCACGAGACGGACACCCAGGTCCCGCAGGCGTTGCAACGAGCCGGTGAGGATCGAGTTGTGGAGCGTGCCGTGCATCGTGGCCGCGACCAGGATCTGGGGCCGGACGACGCCTCCCTCTTGCTGGCTGTGCTCTCTACTGTGCTCCATGCGTCCCAGCGCCGAGGCCAGCGAGGAGGTGATCGCGGTATCGGCGATGCCCAGGGCCAGCTTGTTGATCGTGTTGTAGGTGGCCGGCGCCACCAGGTAGGCGTCGAAGGGCTCGGAGTCCGAGAGATGCTCGGCGTTGGCGGTGAGCCGCGTCACGACCGGGTGGGTCGTGCTCCACTCGAGGCTGTCTGTGGTGACATAGCGGGCACCCTCCTCGGAGAGAAAGGCCACCACCTCGGCGCCATGGCGACGCAACGCGCGGGCGATGATCGGGGCCTTGAACGCGGCGATGCCGCCGGTGACCATCAGCGCCACTCGCTTGCCGTCCAACAAGTGCCCCTCTTGGGGCACATCGTGATCCCCGAGGTCGGAGGGGGGCGGCGGAGACAGGTCCCACTCGGTCATGGTTGAGGCATTGTACCCAGGATCGAGGCAAGGTCACACAACCTTCGTCGCCGATCGTCGGCAGGCCCATCCCGAGCCGGCGCCATCCTATCGGACACGAAGGCCGGGCTCTCCATTGCAGATGCCCGGCAGCACGGCTCCGGCGAGACCCAGATCTTCATCCCCGCCACCACTGGGATCAACCCATTCGAGATTCCCTTCGTGGCGCTGGGTGAGGAGATCCGGGTGATCGGCTTCAGCTCCCAGTTCCTGGCACAGTACGAGGTCCTGCCGCGGCGGCGCGGGGACATCCAGCAAGTGCCATAGTCGGCGGTAAGACCGCCGGAGACGGCCGGCGTCAAGAAGAAGGCCCCCGGGCCGGGGCCCGGGGGCGAGAGAGGAAAAGGAAGCGCTGAGAAAAGCGCTCAGAAAGCCGGGGAACCCGAACCCAGGAGCCCGCTCAAGGCGCGACCGCGCTGTTGACTTCCTGCGTGTCGATCACCTGCTCGAAGCGGATCGCCTGGCCCTCGTCGTTGAGGGTCCAGATGGAAATCGCCTTGGCCTCCATGCTTCTGTCGGTGGCCTTGTAGGTCCCACCGTCGCGCTGCTGGACGATGACCCGGTCGCCATCGGCCTCGAACATGTCGTCGACCGTGGCGGTGAAGCCGTCCCACTCCGCGCCGATCTTGGCGAACACCCCGGCGAACACCGCGTCGCGGCCGATGAAGGTGCCACCGTAGGGGATGCCTTCGGACTCGATCCACACCACGTCGGGGTCGAGGATGGCGTTGATCGTGTCGCCGTCACCCGCCGCGAAGGCCGCGTAGAGCGCCTGGATGATCTCCAGGTTGGACAGGTTCTCCACTCCGTTGCCGGTGCCCTCGACGGTCAGGTGGTATGTCACGTCCACCTCCCCTCCGAAGGGATGGGTGTCGAACGTGTCGAATTCGCAGTACCGGCCGCCAAAGCGCAGCGTGTGCTCGCCGGGAGCCAGAGGTGGCAGCATCACCCAGAAGCCGTCGCTGATCGCCTCTGCATCGGCGATGCCCGCGGGGAAGCCCGAGGATCCGTCCCCGGTGTCGGCGAGGAAGCTCGGCGACTGGGTGCGTGCCTCCGGCACGAAGAGGTTGATGGAGTCTCCGTCGAGGGTGGCGAACAGGTCACAGGCCCGGGTTCCCGCCAGCCCGAAATCGGCGAATGGACCGGGGTCCGTGTCGCTGATGAAACGGTCGAGCTGATCCCGCTTCTCCGCCACGGTGAAGGACTCCCCGGGACCGTTGGCGAAAATAGCGTTGAGCATCGGGAAGAACAGCGCCTTGCCGCGGGGGACCGTGCAGGAACGGACGTAAGAATCGGTCCCGGTCGGAGAGCCGGCGAGAAACCACACCGCTCCTTGCTGGTGAGCGGAGCAGTCGCTCGGGCCCTGGGCGACCTGGGGGTTGGGAGCGGAGAACGAGAAAACCCACTGCCACCAATCGGCGGACCACTCACCGTAGGTGTGACCGGCGGTCTTGCCGACGTTCTGCGGGCCGGCGAAACCGGGGGTCGCGACTGCTACGAGGGCCACGAGCGCGAGAAGAGCGATGCTGCAAAGACACCTGGACATGATCGAAGCTCCTTCGAGGGTCCCGGAGGACCGAGATGGTTGGTTTGGTTTTCGGCCCGGCTCCCCACTCTCGTGAATCGGGAGCCGGTCCTATGTGGAGGACTACGCGGGAAGTGTCGAAGACCCGCCAACCCTCCGGCGGGAGCTCCAGGCGATCTCAGTCAGGTTTGGGAACCGAAGGGACTACGTAAAGGAGGCTGCTTGCCCTCTGTCCCCCCCGACGGCAACCGGATCGGCCGCCGCCCTGCCGCGCTCGAAGGCGTCCAGGTTGAGGGAGAGGGCGTCCGGATCCCGCGCACAGCCCAGGTAGCGCTCGAGGGCGCCGGTGAAGGTGCGCGCGGGGAACAGCTCGGTCGCTGCCTGTAGAGCGCCCAGGGCGACCACGTTCTTGGCCAGACGGAGCCCGAGGTCGAGGGCAATCTCGGTAAGGGGCACGCCGAGGAGGGTGACGGAGTCATCCAACGCAGGGGGTTGCTCGATCACCGAGCTGTCGTAGATCGCCACGCCACCGGGGCGCACGGCCGGCCCGAACCTCTCCAGGCTGGGGGCGTTGAAGGCCACCAGGATCTGGGGATCCGGCACCGCAGGCGACAGCACCTCGCCGTCGGCCACATGCACGTCGGCGTACGAGGTGCCACCCCGCGACTCCGGTCCGTAGCTCGGGATGTAGGTGGCGTCGAAGCCTTCCCCGATCGCCATGCGGGTGAGCAGCGAAGCCGTGGTCTGGGCACCGTCACCCCCGGCGCCGGCGAGCTTGATCGCCACGTCCCGGGGGTCCAGGTGGGTCGGGAAGCCCTCGGCGAAGCGCTCGGCCGCCTCGTTTGCAGTCTCGGCGCTCACACCGAGCTGCGCGAGGAGGCGCTTCGGCTCGAAGCTCGGAGGCTCCGGTGCAAACCAGGGCTCGACCTCGAGGTCCTTCTTGACCCCCAGCGGGAAGACCGGGACCATGTGCTCTTCCACCCACCGCTCGGCTTCGGGACCGGTCATTCCCAGGTGGGTCGGACACTCGGCGAGCACCTCGACGAATCCGAGACCGCGGCCTTCCACTTGCAGTTGCAGGGCCTTGCGAATCGCTTTGCGCGCGCGGTTGCGCTGCTTGGCGTTGAACAGCGCCACCCGTTCGACGTACACCGGACCGTCGAGACCGGCGATCAGCTCCGCCATCTTGAGCGGCTCCCCCATCTCCCGGGTGCGCCCGGTGGGCGAGGTGGTGGTGCGCTGCTCGCGTAGCGTGGTGGGCGCCATCTGTCCCCCGGTCATGCCGTAGATGGCGTTGTTGACGAACACGAAGCTCAGCGGTACGCCCATCTGGGCCACCTGGAGGATCTCGGCCAGCCCGATCGAGGCCAGGTCCCCGTCTCCCTGGTAGGAAACGACGACCGACTCCGGATTGGCCATCTTGTGCCCCAGGGCCACCGCCGGTGCCCGTCCATGGGCCGCCTGGGTGTTGCCGACGTCGAGGTAGTAGTAGAGGAAGACGGCGCAGCCCACCGGCGACACGGCCACCGTACGGTCCTGCACTCCGAGCTCCTCGATGGCCTCCGCCAGGTACTTGTGGGCCAGGCCGTGACCGCAACCCGGACAGTAGTGTGTGGCGTGGGCTTTCAGACCCTCGCCGTGCGCGTGACGCTCGAAGCGCGGATAGAACACCGAGGTCGGCTCGAAGGTCTCAGGCATGGCACACCTCCGTCGCGATTTCCGTCAGCCGGGTGACGATGTGCTCCATCTGGGGCAGCACGCCCCCGTACCGGCGAAGCGAGTGAACCGGGGGCAGCGGGGCGCCGGCGTGGGACAGGGTCAGACGCATCTCGTCTTCGAGCTGCCCGGGGCCCGCTTCGACCACCAGGATTCCTTTTAGATCCGGCAGCAGCGGCCGCAGGTGCTGCTCCGGGAACGGCCAGAGGGTGACCGGGCGGAACAAACCGGCTCGGATCCCCCGCTCGCGGAGCGCTGCGACCGCGCCCCGGGCCATCCGGGCCGGGGTGTTGGAGGCGACGATCAGCCACTCGGCGTCGTCCCCCCGATGGACCTCGGCCCGCTGCTCGGTCTCGGTCATGAGCCGGTACTTGGCGTTGAGACGCTCGTTGTGGGCCTCCAGGTCCACGTCCGACAGGAAGATCGAGCACAGTAGGTTACCGCGGTGCTCGCGGTCTCCCCACACCGCCCATTCCGGCCGCCCGGGCCGGATCATGTGGTCGGGCAGCGTCACGCGGCCGGTGATCTGACCCAGATAGCCGTCGCCGGCGAGGATCACGGGGTTGCGGTAGCGGAAGCTCAGCTCGAACGCCTCGAAGGTGAGATCGAGCATCTCCTGGGGGGTCGACGGTGCGAGCACCAGGGCGTGGGTGTTGCCATGGCCCAGCCCGCGGCAGCAGAGCTTGATGTCGGCTTGCTCGGGTGCGATGTTGCCCAACCCGGGACCGCCGCGCATGATGTTGACGAAGACTCCGGGGATCTCCGACCCGATCATGTAGGAGATACCCTCCAGCATCAGGCTGAAGCCCGGCGACGAGGTAAACGTCATCGAGCGCAGCCCCGCTCCGCCGCAGCCGTACATCATGTTGACCGTGGCCACCTCGCTCACCGCCTGGACGAAGTGTCCCGACAGCTCGGGCAGCACCCGGGCCATCAGCTCGGCGCCCTCGGTGGACGGGGTGATCGGGTAGCCAAAGAAATGCCGGCAGCCGGCGAGCAGAGCGCCGACGGCGGAGGCATGCGTGCCCTTGAGCACCATCGGCTCCGGCGCCGGCAGTGGAATCCTCTCGTCGGGAACCGCCACCGCTTGCGGAGCGGTCGACGTGCGGGGTCCGAAGAAGGCTTCGGGGTCCCGCAGATCCGCGAGGCCCTCCTCGGGGATCGGCATCAGGCCCCAGGGCTCGGGGCACGCGGTCAGACACAGCCCGCAGCCGTTGCAGACTTCGAGATCGATGTGCACCGGCTCGAGGCCGGTGGCGGGATCGATCGTCTCGCCGGCCTCGATGCAGCCCTTGGGGCAGGCTTCGATGCACCGCCCACAGGCCTTGCAGAATTGCGGATACAGAAACGGTCGGGGTCGCCGCTGGGACGCGGCCTGGGCAGGAGCCATGTTCCCCCCTTTCCCTTGCCATCCACCATCCACGGTTCGACAGAGAGCGAGACGCTCGATGCTCCCCTCTTCACCGTCAGCTTCTCCCAGAGCCCGCAACCCCCTGAACACCCGTCGAGAGGGGATCTTTCCCCTGCTTCTGGGTGGGGAGGGAGCCACGCGAACTCACCTTCCGGGTGTCGCCCGGGTGGTGGTCGTCGGGACAGACTTGGGCAAGCCCAGGAGGTGCCCGAAAGAAGAGAGGTGCCCGATGAACATCCATACGGTCCTCTGTCCCGTCGATCTGACCCCGCTCTCGGATCGGGAGGTGGAGCTCGCAACCGAGGTGGGCAGGAGCTTCGGTGCCCGGCTGGTGCTCCTCCACAACCTCGCCGGTTCCGCGGCGCACATGGCCAAGGAATGGGAGTGGGGTCAATCCCATCGCACCAAGATGACGCGTCCGGAAGCCGAGGAGCGCCTGCGGAAGATCGCCGCTCAGATTCCCGGAGAGATCTCGACCGAAGCCTGCATCACCCACGGTCCCCCGGGGCGCGTGCTGCTCCAGGTGGCCCAGGAGCTTCCCGCCGACTTGATGCTGCTGGCGAGCCACGGCTGGAGCGATGACGACCACGACTCGCTGTCCGAGCGCCTGCTGGTGGAATGTCCCTGCCCGATCCTCTCCATCCAGGAGGGCAAAGGGGACGAGCATCGCTTCCACCTGCACAGTGAGGAGGGTCAGCGGCTTCCCCGCGTCTTGGTACCGACGGATTTTTCTGAGAACGCCGAGCGGGCTGCGCACTATGCCTTCGAGGTCGCCCGCAACCTACCCATGGAGGTCCACCTGCTGCACGTGGCACGCTCCTTCCGCACCGCCGAGACCGCCCGCAAGCGGCTCGAACGCATGGTGCCGGACGATCTATGGGAACGGATCCGTTGCCACATCCGAACCGGAGATCCCCCCGGCGAGATCGTCTCCACCGCCCGCGATCTGGACGCGGAGACGGTGATGATGGGAGCCCATGCGCGGGGTCTGCTGCGCAGCTTGTTTACCCAGGACACGGCGAAAGAGCTTCTCCACCGGGCGCCCTGCGCCGTGTGGTTCGTCCCCGCCCACGCCGCCGCCTGAGCCGGATGCGATCGCGTTCGGGGCGGCGTTCTCTACTGCGCTCCGGGCTGCCCGATCGGCTCGATGTGCCGCCGCAGGTCTTCCACCTTCTCGTCGGTCACGCGCGCCAGAGGCGCATAGAAGTGGTCGACTCCATGCGGACCGAGCGCTTTTGGCACCGGTCCCCCCTGCGCTGCATCCGACGCCGGCTCCTCTTGGGGCCACTCCACGTCACCGGTGGCGGTCCGCGCCGGGATGACCCAGTAATCCCCTGAGCGATAGAGCCCCTTGCCAAATTGGACCTGGATCCCGTCCTCCAGCTCCAGCCAGGGCTGCTCGTCCTCCGACGTGAATTCGAAGAGCACCGCACCCCGCGGAGCCATGCCCCCTTCGGGCTCGCGGCTCGCGCGGTGGTCCCACCTGCGCAGCAGGGCGTGGTAGCCCCTCGCCGCCGGGAGATCGGGCCCTCCGTCCTTCGGCGCCGCGAGGGTGACGGTGAATCGGTCCGGATCGACCTCCTCGACTTGCAGCAGGGGTCCCGGGACATCGTCCAGCCCCTGACCGTCGTCGACGTATTCCACCCAATCCCCTCGCTGGAGGCTGCGGATCTCGTCCGGCCCCAGATCTTCCAGGTTCACCTTCCGGCCGTGGAGGTCTCGGATGGCGAAAACGACAGAGCCATTCTCTCGGGACCACTTGAAGGCCAGCACCGACGTTTCGTTGTTTTCGGACTTCTCCCCATGGATCTCCACCCGGTAGAGCTGGTTTTCGGCGCCTCGATAGCGTGCGTCGGGCGAGGTCGTGCAAGGATCGCCCAGATCCTCCGGCTGGATCGCTCGCGCCCGCAGCGCTCCGCGTTCCGAGGGATGATGGGTCTTCAGCCATTCCGACCACTGCTCTTCCGGGCTCTCGGGCGCCGGACTGGGCGCCGAGCCCGGGACCGGCACGTCGCTCGAGACCCGTACCTTCCACACGATCTGGGCTCGGGTCGCGGTATCGGGGCCACCCAGCGCCACCTCGCGGAGGCCGTCTTGCTGGAGATGCGTGAGGTGCCGCTCCCAGACGTCCAGATAGACCAGGAGGGGCATCTCGGGAAGATCGCCGGGGATCGGAGTCTCCGCCCGGTTCTCACAGAGGAGCCCGCCGACGTAGTACCGGCCCGGTCCGACGCTCAGCTCGTCGTCGGCCAGCGTGACCTCGAACCCGACGTCGCCCGCCGGGCCGGCTCCCAGCGGTCCGGCTCCCAGCGGTCCGATCAGGTCCGATGCCAGCGTCCTCATGTAGTGCAGGAGAATGGCCGCCTGCTCGTTCCAATCGGCGTCGAGCTGCACCCGCCCCTGTTGCATCAGGACGCGGGTGAAATGATCTGCACGGTCGAACGTGATCCGGGAAAAATCGCCTTTCATGGTGTCTCCTGGTCGGCGAAGATCAGCCCTGCGTCAACGCCGGCGGGTGTGTGCTCGTCGAGACGGACCCGCAGGCTCTGCGCCCGCTGAGGTTCGAAGAGATCGTGATAGACGCCCATCTCGGACTCGTCGTCGGCACCGCGCCGGATTTCTTCGGCGCAGCCGTCGGAGAGCCGGGCGTAGGAGGGCGAGCCGTAGCGCACGCTGCGGAACCGGGGCCGTACCCGCCGCCGCTCGTACGGCTTTTCGGCGTCCGACACCGCGGCTTCGGCGAGATCCGGCTGGCAGCCGTACCGGCGCGGCGTGCGCGAGCCCGGAACGTACGAGGAGAAGCGCAGACAACCGATCTGGCTGCGCGCCACCCGGAGCGTGCCCTCGAAGATGCTGTTCTCTCCCAGCTCGAGGGCGTGGACCAGCACCTTGCCAAAGATCGTGCTGCGTAGCACCGTGAGCCGGGCGTGGGCGGGACCCCCGTCCGGCCCACCCACCGCCACGCTCTCACGTCGGGTGGCGTCGACGATGCTGTCGCTGATCCGGAGGGTCACGGGATCGGTGGCGACCTCGTCCTGGTTGACTTCCACAAAGCCCAAGATCGAGCGTTCGATGACCACCCGGGTGTCGCTCAGGTCGTACAGCTCCAGGCTGGGCTCGGAGGGGGACACCGGCGAGCAGTCGCTCCCGAGCTCCCAGCCGGGCACCAACGTCGTATGACGCAGGGTCACCGCGGCCAGCTCGCCTCGGATCTGGACCCCACGGCCGGTGATCAGAAGACCGTCGAAGGTGATCTCGCTTCCGGCCTCTCCCCGTATGGTGAGGGAATCCGCCTGCGAAACCCGTAGCTCGGGAAGCCGGATCACCGGGCGCTTGCGGCGTGCGGCTCGGATCTGCAGGGTCTGATTTGGGTCGAGATGGATCTGGAGCTGTTCGGCATAGACCGCGCTGTCGGTGAGCTCGATGACGGCGGGGCGGGGCTTGTATTCCTGGATCCGCTCGAGGGCTTGGCCGATGGTGGTCAGCTCGCGGCCTTCGCCCACCTCGAGGACGACGGCGTCGGCCGGCTGCGACAGACGCCGATCGTATTCCCCGCCCCCGAGGGCGGCGCTGAAGCCGTACTGATAGGAGACCCAGACCCCATGGTCGGGAGAGTGGCGCGGTGGGAACGCGATCCGACCCAGCTCCGGATCGACCGCGATCCGTCCCTTCTTCGGCGTGTAGTGCCATCCGCTCAGATCGGCGGCCACGACCTCCTCGATCGGAACCGGTACGATCTCCTCCGAGCCACCTTCCCGCGGCTCGCCGACCCAGATCTCCATGCTTTTGCCCGGACCGTAGTAATCCGCCGTTCGCGTCTCGAGCGCTCGCCGCGCGATGGGAACGGGGACGTTGAGCTCCTCGGCGATCTGCGTCGGGTCGGTTTCCGGCTCCGGTCGGACGAACAGCGGCGCGTCATGACCCAGAACGCTAAAGGTGAAGTGATGGCGGGCCGAGCGCTCCGCGCAGAAGGCGGGGGTCCGGGTGACCGAAAACGGGCGCAGCCGCCACAGAAAGAGCGCGACCCCCGGGAGATTGGGGCGACCGGGAGTCCGGTGCGAGCTCAGACGGCGCACGTCCACCGTGTGGGCCAGCCGGTCGAACGGGCTTCCGAGGCGGTCGAGCTCGGTCCCCCGATGCAAATCGACCGTCCTCCCGCGGCGCAGCCTGAGGTGATTGAGAGACTGGGTGAAGCCGACCAGCCTGTAGAGCTCGACCGCCCGCGCCGGCCAGCCGGCCACGTCGCGGGCCAGCAGCTCGAGCAGGGCCAGCGTCCCTTTGCGCCGCCGGTAGCGCAGCGTGTTCGCCACTTCGCGGCGCGGGATCAGGACCTTGTTGCGCTCGCGCCCGGCCGGCGACCGCGCGTCCTCGGCCGCACCCGCCGGGTGCACCGGCCGATAACCGATCAGATCCCCCAGATAGGGCACCGCCCAATCCGGGCAGGTCTCGATGAACCAGCTCTCGTAGACCTGGGCGATGTCGTCCTCGACCACGCCCACCTCGCGGGCGATGACCCGCAGAAGGTCGCGCAGGGGTGAGCCCAGCTCGGCATCCCGCTGCCTGTAGACACTCGGCAACAGGTCGTAGAGCCGATCCTGCCCGGCGTCGTTCCTGCCTTGCGCCCCGTTCATCGCTTGCGCCTCGTTCATCGTTTGCGCCTCGTTCATCGTTTGCGCTCCTTGAGCACCAGGGTGTCCGACACCTCGGACGAGAGATAGAGGAGCTGCGCGGGCTGGAGGTCCCCCTTGGCGTCGATCCGGTCGCGCAGAGCCCGCAACCGCGCCGCGGGCAGGTCGACTCGCACCTTGCCCGTCGCATCTTTAGGCTGATTGCCCCGATCGATTCCCCCGGTGGGGCTCTCGGGATCGGTGCGGCCAAAGACGTCGACGTCCACCAGCTCCACGCCCCGCACGCCCTGGATCACGCGATAGACCTCGCTCAGCAACGCGTCCTGCGCGAGGTTGCGGTGCTGGAATCCGAAGGCCCTCAGCAGTGCCGCGCGGATCTTGGGCTCGACGGCCTCCCAGAGATGGGCCGGAGAGATCCCGACGCTCACCTCGAGAGCCAGGAACGTGCGGTCCCGCAGTCTCAACCGGAGCGCCTGACGGGGCTCGCCGAATCGCCGCAGCGCAGCCAGCAGGTTTGCAAACAGCTCGGAGTCCTCGCGGATCGGGATGTCGTCCTCGCCCGCGATGGTGACCTGGACGAGCTGGACGCGGCCGTCGCTGAGCCGGGCGGCGCTCGCCCTACCGATGCCGGCGAAGGTGCGGGCGAAGTCCGCATAGTCCTGCACCGACACCAGTCGGTCGAGGGCCATCACCGCCAGCGGTGCGTTGCGCCGCGCCTGGTCACGGCTCTCGGGATCGGCGCCGCCGGTGGCCGGCAGCGGGTTGACCACGTCCTTGACCCCCAACGGACGGGTGACGAGCTGGGTGATCCGGCGCGCGTCCAGATTGCCGGGCTTGCCGATCCCGACCCGGTAGACCGACCGCACGTTTTCCGATCCCGTGGGCAGCCGGGCTCCCCGCTTGCCATCGCCAAAGACCACGGTCGTGACCTCTTCGTTGTCGCGCTGGGTGGTGTAGACGTGGTCGGTGGGCTTCAATCCGAAGAGGGAGCCCCGGCGGTCCCACAGCACGTCGTTGACCCGCACCCGGAGTGTGCTCTCGACACCCGAAGGCGTCCGGGCCGACACGTAGGTCAGCGGCGACTGCTTGAGCGAGAAGCGTTGCCAGGGCTCGCTCGCCCGGCCGCTGCCCAGGACCTCTTCCCGAGTCTCGCCGTGGGTGGCCGGAGCGACGTTGCCCCACACCTTGATCGTGGATCGCTCGTAGCAGTAGGCGAGCGGCTCGGCCAGCACGACGGTGGTGTGTGTCTGCTCGCCGGGACGGGCCTCCCGCTGGGGATCCTCGGTCTCATTGTTGAAAGCTCCGGCCGCCCAGGTCTCCTGGAACGAGATCTCCTGCAACGAGATCTCCTGCACACCCTGCCGGACCTCCGCCACCATGACCAGCTCGGCCGCGGGGATGCCGGGGATCTTCTCGCCATTGGCCGGGGACGTCAGCACGTCCGACCGCTCGCCGCTGACGATCAGCCAGCGACCCGCCTCCAAGCCGTCGTAGAGGCCCGCGAGCTCGAGCTCGCCCCCGCACACCGGCTCGGGGATCGGCATCTCGGCCAGGACGAGCCGCTCGCTGTGAGCATAGACGGCGGTGCCGCGGATGACGTCGAATGTTTCTTCGGAAGAAACCTCGCCGTCGTCCTCCAGAAGCCAAGGATCCTCCAGAACGAGACGCGTGGACTTGCCGGTCAGGCCGTAGGCGGACCGGGATAACTCGGCGACACCCTCGACCGACGTCACCACCAGCAGCCTCTCCGGCTCCGGGCTCGGCGGGTTCTGCCAATCCGGCCGCCCGGGACGCTCCATCGCCACCCAGGAGCCGGGCAACATTTGCGGGTAGGAGCTCTCCAGGAAGATCGTTTTCGCGCGCTCACAGAGCGGCCAATCCTCCGTGTCGTCGCCCGGGATTCGAATCAGATCGAGCGGTGGCGGTGCGTTGTGACCGAAAGGGGAAGCACGCAGACGCAAAGCCCAGACCTCGAGCGTGGGCTTCGCCGAGGGCGGCTGGCCTCTCCAGGCTCGGTAGAGGACCTTGCGCAGCTCGGGTCGGGCCGCGAGCAGCAGCCGCGCCGAGATGTCCGAGTCGGGAGCGAGGGTTTTGTCGAGGTCGCGTCGGAGGTGCAGAGAGTTGGCAAGACGCTTCGCCGGCGACTGGGCCAGCTTGGCGAGCACGCTGTCGTCGAGGGCGACGGAGCTAGAGGTGGTCTCCACGACGTCGGGGGACGCCGAGGACCCGGTAACCATCGCTGCCACGGCCGCATCCGCGGTGGTCGACTCCGAGATTCCGGCAGCGCTCTCGAGGTCGGAAATGATGTCGTCGATCCAGGGCTCGAGACGAGTGAAGTTTCCCTCGATGGCGAGACGATGCTCTTCCCGAAGCTTGGGCAGGATCTCGTCGCGGGCGAGGGCCCGCAAGTCAGCCCCGGACGAATCGGCGCGGAGGGGCTCCAGCACAGAGAGAACACGGCGGGCCATCGCACTTTCGAGTGGAAAGCCGGCCCTGTCCTCATCGGCGGCTCGGCGGGCGATCTCGACGAGCGCGGAGCTTCGGATCCACGGTTCGAAGGTCACCCGGGTCCGCTGGGCCTGTGCGTCGGGCTCCACCGTCAGGGCCCGGTACAGGCCGGGCTTCGACCCGACCACGGTGCGGATGAGCAGCGGATCGTTGGGTTTGAGCTGGGTCGCGATCCCCTCGAAATAGAGCACCCCGGCCTGGAGGACCTCCTCCGGAAGCTGCGGCCGGGTCAGCCGCACCTGGAGTTGGTTCCAGGCGGCGCGCGCGGTCAGGTCCTCGGAGGTCTCGAAGGGCTGCGGCAGCTCGCCCGGCCCCGGAACGCTCTGCGCCCGCGAGCCGGCCGGAATCACCACCTCGGGCTCGTCCTCGGTGGCCTCGGTGCTCGGAGCGGCCGCTGGAGCCAAGGGGCTCTTGGCTTTCTCTTCCACGGTGAAGGCGAGGTGGGTGCTCGCCGCGACCCCGGGCCGCGGCTCGTATCCCACCAGCCGCGCCAGCTCGAGCACCGAGCGGCGCTCGGTGGCCGTCCGCAGAAAGCCCTCGTTGGCGATGCGCTCCTGGTAGAAGGTGAGCACGTCGGCCACCACCGCCCAGGCGTCCAGCCAGGCGATGGCCGGATCGCTCCCGTCGCGCGTGGTGAGCTTGGACAGCGCTTCGGAGGAGAGCCCGGCCTTCATCGTCTCGAGGAACGACGAGTGGGTCCCGACCCGATAGGAGAGCGCGTCGAGACCGGGGCGGCTGGCGATGTCCAACGGCGTCAAGGGCTCGGTGCCCTGACAACAACCGCAATCGCACTCGGGACCGCACGAGCAGGCTTGCCGTTTCATCGTCCACCTCGCAAATCGAGCAGAAGCTTGCCGTTGCTCGGGAACCGCGGATCGTTGTCGAGACGGGCGATCTCCAGCGGGCCCAACGGCAAGAACCCGTTCTCGAGCTCATCGTGGGCCTCCTCACCTTGACGCTGGAAGGTCTTCACCTCGAGGCTCTCCACCCCGGGGACCGCCTGGGCGGCGGCGATCAGCTTGGAGAGGGCGATCCCCTGTCCAAAGGTGAGACGGTCGGGATGGAAGAAGCCCAGCCCGCCGCCGGGGAGGGCGCGGTTGCTCAACGTCTCGAGCAGCGCCGCCCGGACGTGACCACGGAGGTAGTGGGGCTGGACGCAGATGGCGAGCCCGATCTCCAGCGGCACCGGCACCGCACGCTTGACCACGACATCGTGCCCGATCCGGCGGTAGCGATGGAGCGCCTTCCGGACCTCGCGCAGCAGGCGATCCTCTTCCTCGCCGCTCAGCGGATCGACCACCACCAGCACCTCGGGCCAGCTCCCGGTCCAGCGCAAGACCGCCGCGGCGCGTTGCACGCGGCCCGCGAAATCTCGTTCGACGAGCCGGGCGTAGTCCTCGGGGGTGATCGCCCGCTGGGGCTCTTGACGGAAGGCGTGGGGCGCCAGCAGCCGGACGTCGGTCAGCGGCTCGGGGGCGGTGCCGCCGACGGCGGGTAGCGGGTTGCGCGGCTCGAGCCGCACCTCGGACAGCTCCACTTCCCGCAGCACGAGGTGACGGAGGGAACCCGCACCCACGTTGCCCGCCGGTCCGTTGCCCACGCGGTAGCGCGCCCAGTAGGCGGTACCGGCCCGGGGCTCTTCGCCCAGCTCGTCGTCGCCGAAGCGTAGGTGGGCCCGGCCGTCGTCGTCCATCTCGACCACGAAGTGGAGATCGTCGGGGCCGCTGTCCAGTAGATCCGACCGCGCCCGCCAACCCGCATCCTCGAAGGGCTCCCCTTGATGAGAGAGCTCCACCGCAGGCAGGGCACGGCGCGGCTGCTGAGCCGTCAGACGCGAGGCCGGAACGCGGCGTGTGTTCGGCGGCATCGGTTGCCGGAAGGTCAGGGGAGCCCGTGTCAACGCGGGACGGTACCGACCCGGAGCTTCGGACACCTCGGAACGTTTCCCCTCCCCCACGCAATGCGTCTCGTCGTCGCCCGCCGGCACCGTCCCCAGGTCCCCCAGCTCGGTCCGGCCGTGATCCGCCAAGAAGACGTTGCCCCGTGCCACGCTCACCGGCTCCAGGAGCTCGCACTCCTCGCCGCCGATCGCGGAGACGCAGAGCGGAAACGGCAGCGCGTCCTCGCGAGCCCACTCGATCTCCAGGATCGGAGCGTCCTCCAACTCGTCGACCGCTCGCTCGACACGGGTCAGCCGCACCACGTGGCGGTGCGCGGGGTCGGCATCGGCCGGCTTGCCGGTCTTCGGCCCGAGCAGCTCCTCGAACAGCAGCAGGTCTCCCTCCTTCAGCTCGAGCTTGCGCTTGGGGTCGGGCTGCGGAGGCGGTGGCACGCACGGATAGCCGTACGCCAGGTGGGCCGGCTTCCGCTCGACCACCGTGGCCTTCTTGCCCTTCTTGGCCTTCTTGGCCTTGGCCGTCCTGGTTTGCATTACCCACTCGTCCTTCAACGTGGCCCGGGTCGTGCCCCGGGGCAGGCAGCACTCGCGGTCGCCCCAGGTATGGAACGCGATCTTGTTGTGGGCCTCGCGCAGCTCGATCGGACGCACCGGGTCCTCGGCCACCGGCTCGAAGACCTCGTAGCGGTCGCGGGGCACGTTGCGCAGGTGGTCCAGGGTGAGCGGCTCGCCGCCCGGTCGCGCCGGGTCGAAGCCCGTGATGCAGAAAAAGCCGTCGGTGGCGAGCGTCAGATCCACGTCCGTGTCCACGTTGACCCACGTCCGGGCGTTGCACCCCTCGTGGACCGGGTAGTCGACGAGACGCACGTGCCGTCGGACGGAGATCCGGCGGCGGGCCGTATTCAGATAGGCCTCGGCGGCGACGGCGTCCTGGTAGTAGCTGAGGTGATCGCCGACATAGGCCAGCAACTCGACGACCGCGATCCCGAGATCGGGCACGTGGCGCTCGCGCCAGTCCGGCAGGGTGACCGCCAGCCGATCGAGAATCGCCTGGCGAAAGCTTCCATAGTCCTTGGCTAGATAGTTGATCTCCGGCTCGATGCGCGGCTCCGGAGGACAGCGCCGCTCGTCCTTGCAGTCGAGATCGCTCGCGCAGCCCACCTTGAAGTCGAGCTCGAGACAGGAATACCTGGGGTCGATCCCGGTGAGAGGCTTGTCCGTGGGCTGCCCGTGCTTGTCCACCTCGACCAGACACAGCACATAAGGGGAGAAGCCGCCTGGCCGATCCACGGTGAGATGCAGGCAATCGTCGCGCTCGTCGTCTTCCAGCCGGCACAGCCGCCAGCTCACCACCCGGACCTGCGGGGCGCCGGGCTCGCAGGGGCGGATGGAGAAATTCTCCGGGCGCAGCCTCTCCAGACCCTTTGGCGCCTTGTCGAGGAAGAAAACCGTGATCTCGCGCTGATCTTGGCTGACCTCGAGATAATCCAGACCGCTCCATTTCTTCAGCGACCGGATCTTGCGCCGACGCTCTCCGTCGTCGTCGCAGATCAGGGCCGGTCCGGTCTCCGGGGGTCTCATGCGCCGCTCCGTTCGAAGGTCTCCGTCCGGGTCTCTCCGGTACGGCGCACCACATACTGCACGACGATTCGCAACGTCGAGTCCTCGCTGGTCACCTCGAGGGCTTGCACGTCGATCACGTCCCCCAGCCAGCGCTGGAGCGCCGCCTGGACGGTGAACTGGAGCGTGGTCGCCAGCTCCGGGCTGTTCGGTGCGAAGACCAGTTGCAACACTCCGCTGCCGAAGTCGGGCCGGTTGACGCGCTCTCCCGGATGGGTGAAGAGGAGCTGCTCGATCATGTCCCGGATGTGATCGTCATATCCCGTCGTGGCGGACCGACCGAGGCGATCGAAGTGGAAGGGGTAGTCGACGTTCATGCCGTTCATGCCAAACCTCACAGCGCGCTGGCGCGGATTTGCGTGACGGTGACGATCAGCGGTGTCCCCGTGGGGGCGCAGATCGCTTGACTGCTCTGTACCAGCAGCGGCTGACCGTTGGAGAAGACGCGCGTCGTCCCGACCAGCCATTGGGCGGTGACACAGGGGCCGCCAGCCGCCGGGGGTAGCGCGCAACCGGCGACCACCCACGGGGCCGTCATGGCGACTGTCGGCTGGCCGCTCACCAGCACGCGCGGATTGGGCACGGTCGGCTGCGCCTGCCCCGCGTGCGAGCAGAGCACCGTCGCGCCCACATGCAGCAAGAATCCCGGCATCGCGTCTCCTCTGGGCGATCGGCGTCAGATCACCGTCAGCGCGCCCGTGTTGATGTTGACCGAGGGGCCCACCATCACGATGCTGGCCCCTTTGCCGTTCTGGATGTAGATCCCGGTGTCGTTGACGATGAGCGTGGCACCGGTCGTGCTCTTGAGCATGATTCCGCCCGTCGGTCCGGGCACGTCGCTGATCATGATCGTGTTCTGCAGTGTGCTCTGGAGCACGATGTTCGGGTTTCCCGGCACACCGGCCAGGGCGAGTGCCGGTACCTCCGCGGCGATGCCCCAGAAGCCGCCGACCCAGATTGGATAGTCGGGATCGCCCTGCTCGAACTCCACCCACACGCCAGCACCGACCTGGGGCACGACAAAGGTTCCCATTTGTTTGCCGGCGATCGGCACGCAGGGCATGGCCCAGCTTGTGGCGATGACGTTCGAGACGTCGGGCACCATCACCTGGATTCGCCCGAGCATCATCGGGTCGACGTTGTTGATCACCGTGCCACGGTACTTGCCGTAGAACTTTCTGCTTTCGCTCATGCCGGAACCCTCGGAATCGTCGAAATGAGGCCGTTGCGTGTGAGCGAGAAGCTCTGCTTGTACTCGCCCTTCTTGATATTGTGGGTCACGCTCTTGACGTAATAGAGCCCGTCGAAAGCCGTGCCGGCGCCGCGCACGCCCACCAGCTCGCGGGCGCGCAGCGGCCGGCCGTAGCGGAGGACGTCGAGCGAGCCGGAGGCCGAGACCACGTCGGCGGTCTGCGCGGCCTTTGCCAAACCGATCAACGCCGCCCGGACCGGGCTGTACTTGGCTGTCATGTCGATCGGCCGAATGTCCTTCGGGATCGGAGGCACGGCCCCGAGAGGTGGGTTGAGAGGCGTGATGCTGGGGATCGGAATCGGGATGATGGCCTTGGTCTCCTGGTTCTGGATCAGGACGATCGGCAGCATCGCCGAGTCGCCGTTGTAGCTGAAGCTCAGCGACTCGACGTTGGTGTGAGCGTCCATGTCGACGTTGAGCGCGGGCTGCGGGACGCCCACCTTGATCTCCGGCCCCCAATAGGCGACGTTGGTTCCGGGCACCGGCCCGGGCTTGAGGTAGAAGACGTAGCCCACCTCGTCGGCGAGCCTCTGGATGTGACCGAGATCCTTTCCCTGCTGGCGCGGAATCCGGGAGATGGGGATCGGGATGTCGACCAGGACGCTCGGGATGACCATCGGGATGAGGCCGAAGAGCGCGTACTTGGCCAGAATCAGCAGGACCTGGACCTCCGCTGGCATGGCCGGAAACGGAAAACCGTCGAAGGAGACGAAATCCATGACCGCCGTGAGATCGAGCCCGGTAACCGTCAGCGTCGAGGTGGAGCTCTCGGAGCCGGACGCCACGTCCGTGCGGGTCACCACCCCGTCGATCAACACCTCAGGCGTGCCAAAGACCGTGGCCACAAGAATCACGCGGATGATCGGCGGTAGCGAGCTTCCAGCCACCAGAAACAGGGTTTCGAGCGGCGACCTCTTGCTCAAGCTGAAGGTGAGCTGGAAACCGCTTTGCGCTCTGCTTCCAGACTTGACGCTGACCTGCACCCCGGTGAGGGCATCGATCACCTCCTGCCCTACCGGCACGGGCACCACCGGCCCCACCATCAGCGTCAATTGGATTCCGCTAGACATCTGCTCCGCCTTGGAGGCCCTCCGGCAAGGTGATGCGCAAACGACGGCCGACGACTTCCGTCAGCTCCTGGGGCCGGAGAGCCCGGTTGGCGTCGCACAGCCGCCAGAAGAGCTCCGGGTCTCCCAGGTGCTGCGCAGCCAGGTTGTCCAGCCGGTCGCCCTGCACCACCACGTGCTCGCGAATCAGCGCGAAGCGGTCCGGCTGCGGCACGATCCGCCGCCGCAGATAGACGATCTCTCGGCCCGCCGCGGTTTCCAGCTTCGCCGTCTCCACGCCGCTGTAGCGGCTGCTCGGCGGAAACAGCGTCGCCGACAGCGGGAGCCCCTGAAACAGCCCCTGCAGCTCTTGGGTCGGATCGATCATGGGACGCCTCCGATGCCCAGCGCGCTGAAGCCGCCGCCGGCGATCTTTGCCGCGAGCTGCTCCTTCTGCTGGAAATAGGTCATGAACAGGTTGCCGCCCTTGTGGGCGAACCCGAGGTCGTGAACGCTGAGGACGCGCAAGCCCAGGCTGACCTTGGCGCGGATCGGGTTGAGGCTCGGGTCGAAGGCCTCTTCGGTGATGCTGAGGTCGGTTACCCGCACCGGCAGAATGCGGCTCTTGCTCCAGACAAAGAGCGTGAGCGGGGCCTCCATCGGTGCGATCTCCAGCGTCCCCGACTGTGCCAGCCGGTTGTTGTCGAGCACCTGGCGGCTGGTCGGGTAGACGATGGTTTCCAGGGCGGCCAGTTGAGGGTGCAGCCCGAGCTCGGCGGCCAGACGGTTCTGTCCCTGCTCCGGCAGCTCGAGCTGGTCCGTCACGTCGATCTCGGCTTCCAGCTTGATCGTCTCGACCGGGGGAGCCTTGAGACGAAGGGCCTGGCTTCGATCCCCGCTCTCACCGACTCCCTGCACCTGGAGCGTGCGCGAGAGGGTGTCCGGGTTGTACTGGAGCACGATGATCCGCCTCACGGCCGCCGTCGTCGGATCGATCAGCACGAGGCCGCCCTTGAGCAGGCGCGGGGAGCGGGGGAAGGTGGTCATGGGCTGGGCTCCCCAGATCTGCGTCGCGTGTTGGGGCGACCGAACTCGAACCTGACGATCACCCCGTACGTCCCTTCAAGCGGCTGAGCCACAATCGTCAGGGAATCGATGTGGAGAAAGCGATGAAGGCTCTCGCGCACAGCACGGATTTGCGGCACGGCGCCCAGAAGGTTGATCCCGGTGTTCAACAGAAGCAGCTTCAAGGGAGTGGCCTCGACCTGTTCTCCCGAGAGAACGCTGACTTGGTGTTCAAGAAACCCTTTCCTCGCTTCCAGCTCCTGGAGACCCCGTTGAGCTCCGAGTGCCTGTTCGGCGGGAGATTGAGGATCTGTCTCCAACTCGAGCTCCAGATCCCACACACCTTTCACATCAGTCTGTTCCTCCTCCCCCAACCTGCTCGGCCCCTGAAGGCCACGGCCCGCCAGAAGGGGATCGAGCTCCAGTTGAGCCCGCCAGTCCGGAAAAAGGCTCGGAGGCGGCGTCACCAGCCCTAACCCGAGCAGCCGAATCCTTGTGAGCCGCTCTAAGCGAAGCAGGCTGCCCAAGAACCGCGGAGACCTACTGAATTGCCAGCGTGATTCTGGTCTTGGTGGAAACTGAAGTCTCGGCGGTTCGAGCGCGAATTGCCAGCGTGATTCTGGTCTTGGTGGAATCTGAAGCCTCGGCGGTTCGAGGCGAGAATCCTCGTCCCTCTGGAGGCGGGCCCCGGACGTCCCCTGCCGGACCGTCCCCCGGTGACCTGCGGCCACTCGCTCACTAATGGCCTCAGCTTCGAGCTCCCCGCTGCCATCCCCCATCTCGAGAGGGGAAGTCGCTTGAGCAGTCGAATCTTGTTGCACCACGTGAGTGAGCTCATGGGCGAGCAGTTTCCGCCCGATCGTCGTCTGCGGTGCGTATCGACCTGCGCCGAACACGACATTCCGGCCAACTGTGTATGCCAGCGCACTCACTGCATGGGCGGATGCCGCAGCCTGTGCGTCGCTGTGCACCCGCACACGACTAAAATCCTCTTGGAACCGATCTTCCATGAGCCTGCGAGGCGCCCCACCGAGCGGCTCTCCCGGGGATCGCAGGACCTCGTGAACGCTCGGCGGCACGCTGACGAGCCTCCCGCCGCTAGCCTCTTTCCGCTGGAGGCTCCGCTTCTTCTTGCTGCACTCCTCGCACTCCCCACCACCCGCATGCTGGCCGCAGGCACACTTGCGCTGGAGGATCCCGAAGGAGGGCATCACCTCGGTCCGAACCGATCTCTTTTGGCAGGAGAGCCTCCATGGACTCGCGCTCACGACATCACTCCTTCCAATCCTGCCACGGCAGGCTCTTGTTCCAAGGCTGCCCGAGGACCACCTCTTTCGGGCTCGTCCCGACTCGCGCCGGTGGATCCCGACGTACCCGAGCCCCCTCCGCATCTGCGACTCGCTTCACATGCAACGGGCGCAGCACGGCCATCTATCGTTACGTTCGTTCGCCGCCCATTCGAGTACTCGTAGATTCGCTGGGCGTTCGGCTCTTCCATTCGCACACAACCGTGCCCGATCGGATCGCCCGTGACCGTGTGATGTTGGTGCAATGCAATCCCGCGGGATGAGTAGTACGGTTGGATCGGCGTCCACCACTTCCATCCGTTGTGCTCTTCCACCGGGGTACCCGTCCAGAAGGTGTTGCCGTAGTAGGTACAACATGACCCCACTCGGGACGGCTGGTTCCACGGCGGTGCGCACTGGGTCATGGGATCGCTGCAACAGGAGCGTGTGCAAGTGCCGGGCGGATCTCCCGGATCCCCATAACCTTTCCCGGTCGATACCTGGAACTGGTCGCTCCCCGGAGCTGTTGCCGGAGGCATGCCCTCCCATTCCAGATCGGCGGACTGCGACGGGGCGAGGTGAACAGTGACTTTCTTGATGTAGGGTGCCGCACGACGCTGCAGCCCGAGCGCGGCCGTCAAGCTGGGCCGGACGGTAATCCCCGCCAGAGCGGCATCGGCCATCCTGTCGGCGTCGTTCTCCTCGCGAGCCGTACCGTCGGTGTCGTGGGTGTTGGACACGCGGCCCGCTCGTTGCTGGACCACGTGTGCAAGCTCATGGGCGACGAGCTGCCTACCTCCCTGGGTCCCCGGTGCATACTGCCCGCTGCCAAACACGAGGTGGCGACCCACCGTGTAGGCCAACGCGTTGACGGCGCGTGCAGACTCGCCGGCCCGGGCGTCGGTATGCACCCGCACCCGACTGAAGTCTTGCCCGAACCGGGGCTCCATGAATCCCTGCGTACCCGGATCCAAAGGCTCTCCCGGCGAGCGCAGCACCTCGTGAACGATCGGCGGCACGCCTTGGGGCTCGGCGACACCCCTTCTGGAGAGTTGGAGCTGCCGCTTCTTGCTCCGGCATGCCTCGCACTCCCCCTCGGCAGCATGCTGCCCGCAGGCGCACTTGCGCTGGAGGACGCTCGCGCCCGCAAGCGGGGAGGGCCGTCCGGCTGACCGGGTCGGCACGGAATCGCCCTCGAGCGAGCGTGGCGAGCGAGTGGAAGCGATCATGGCACTCCTCTGGCGGCTTGCAGTCCCATCAGCTCAAGGCCACCTCGATCGGCACGGAATCGACAAGCTTTTGCCACCGTCTCACGGCCTGCCAGTTCTTCGTTCGCAACCAGGCCGGGTCCGGCGTTTCATTTTCGTAGGCAAACCTACCGATCAGTATCCACGTCTTCAGGAAGGGAAACGCAATGTTGTAGACCAAGTGGTGCGTCAACGCCTCTCCGGGCGGAACTGGCAGGAAAGTGAAGCCTTGGTCCGTGTTGACCTGCTCGTATCTCTCCCCTACTTGTGCAGAGTGATCGAGAACGACCTTCCGGCCGACCTCGATCCACACCGGAACGCAGAGGACGAAGTGAACCTCTCTGGAGCCTCGGTTCTCAAAGCGCCACAGAAGACCGAGCTCCCATTGTTCGGCGGCTTGCCGAACGACTTTCTCTACAGCACCACGAACGAGAGGCGAGGCCATGTCTTGAATTACCCTCTCACCTAGCTGGAACCAGCAACCGCTGGCCCAGGAGAATGTGGTTTGGATCGGCGATCTGAGGATTGGCGCGAGTCAGAGACTGTAGTGGAACGGCCCAAGTGGCGGCGATGCTCGTCATCGTTTCGCCAGCGATAACGTCGTGCCAGAAGATGCCGTCGATCAGGAGTCTCTCGCCGATGCCCAGCGTGTTCTGAGTCGCCGCTGTCACGGCATCACCGTTTTCCCTGAAGATCCGAGTGGTGATCTCGGCAGCGGTCAGCCCACACCTGGCAGCGATCGCGGAAAGCGTCTCGCGAGCGATTGCCTGGTACATCGATCCGAAATGAAATGCACCTCCACGATCCCGGAATGAACCCTTGCGAATACCAAGACTCTGGGTCACGGTCGAGTGTTCCCTGCGGATCCGGTTCTCGATATCCACGGCCTGCTGATTGCCCTGAGGAGTCTGCAAATGTGAGAGGCGTGCCGCGGGAGGATCCTGAAGCCGCGCATGACCGCAAACTTCGTGACCGAAGATAATCCAGGGCGGGTCCCGCAGGATTTGATTCTGCCCCGTACCCGAGCTCGGGCTCGTATCGCCAGCGCCCTCGATGCCGACGAAATCGCGACCGCTGATTCCTACATGTTGGGCTGTGCGAGTACCCGAAGGTGGCAGTTGCACGCCTTCACCAGCAGCGGTGACATTGACGGTTGCTTGATCGGCACCGGTACCCGCCGTAAATGAATTCGCGGCGTGGATCTGGACATCTATTGAACCCGGTGCCGTGAGCTCACAAAGGCAACCGCATGAGGTTGGAGTGCCGCTCGTCGTGTGATGCAAAACCGGTCCAGCGCCGGGGACCGCAGCACAGAAGGTGTTGTGGATGGGAGAGGACACCAAACCGCTCGCCGCATCCACGGTCCAACTGCCAGAAGGGCAAAGGTCTCCGAGCCAACGCTGAACGATCTCCGCATTCGTCATTGACGCAAAGGGAATCGGAATGTTCGGGGTCTGTGAGCCCGGATCAACGATCCGTATCGACCGCTGTATCAAGGAGGTTGAGCCCGGAGCGGTCTGCTGGAGCACATGAGTGAGCTCGTGCGCTAGCAAAGCGTGGCCATCACGAGTCTCTGGCGAATACTCGTTGGAGCCAAAGACGATAGCGGGGCCAACGGTGAACGCGCGTGCATTCATGGCACGTGCAGCAGCGCTGGCCGCCTGGTCGGTGTGGACTCGAACTCGACTGAAGTCGGGTTGGGCGCGAGGACGACTGGAAATCGTGTCTGGGCCGTCAGCCGAGCCCGCGACCTGTGTTCCGATCCGATCTGCCTCCCTCTCCCAAAAATCCCCCGGATCGCTAACAGTTAGCCTAGCCCCACCTCTCGCACTTACCCGGCTGACACCCTGATTCCATCGCGTTGCCATGAAGGTGCGAGCTGCCGGGTCGAGCGGCTCTCCCGGAGAACGCAGCACCTCGTGGACGATCGGCGGCACGCTGTCGGGCTCCAAACCGTTGCCTGCCTGCCGCTGGAGGCTCCGCTTCTTCTTGCTGCACTCCTCGCACTGCCCTCCTCCCGTGTGCTGGCCGCAGACGCACTTCCGTTGAAGAATCCGACCCGGGATCGGCGAATCGCTCTTGGGTCGAAGGGCCTCAGCTTGGCGGCTCATCTCCCGATCCCTCCATAGACCGAGCCCGCAATCTGGCGGCCGAGCCGGCCCGGGTCGTGCTCAGCGCCCATCTCGAAGCCTTTTGCCCGCACCGACGGCACCGCTCCCCCACCAGACAGACCCGCTCCGACCCCGCCCTCGGTCAGCAGCCGGCCGAGCTCGGCCTCCATCGCGGCTTGCAGCAGCGGTCGCTCTCCGGCTCCGAGCTCGATCCCCTCGAGGACCAGTCGCTCGATGTGCAAGCGAACGTTCACGCCACCACCTCCACGGGAGACCAGCGGAAGTCCGATTCGTTGATCGGCCGCCCCATCTTTCGGAGCTCGGTGCGGGCGGCGGCGAGGACGTGCGGCATGGTCACCGGCGTCCCGGCCTCGGCGGCCAGGAAGGCGGCGTTCATCGCCACGTTGTTGATCGCGCCCCCGTTGAGACCGAGCCGGGCCAGACGGTCGAAGTCCAGACCCTCGGTCTCGGTCTTGTCAGGGAAGATCCGCTTCCAGATCTCCCGCCGCTCCGCCTCGCCGTGGACCGGGAAGTCCAAGATGAAACGCAGCCGGCGCACAAAGGCGGTGTCGAGCGAGTCCTTGAGGTTGGTCGCCAGGATCGCCAGACCGCGGTAGGACTCGATGCGCTGAAGCAGGTAGTTGATCTCGATGTTGGCGTAGCGGTCGTGGCTGTCCTTGACCTCGCTGCGCTTGCCGAAGAGGGCATCGGCCTCGTCAAAGAAGAGCAGGGCTCCACCATCCTCGGCGGCGTCGAAGAGGCGACGCAGGTTCTTTTCCGTCTCGCCGATGTACTTGCTGACCACGGTCGAGAGGTCGATTCGATGGAGGCTCAACTGCAGCTCGTTGGCGAGCACCTCGGCGGCCATGGTCTTGCCGGTGCCGCTCTCGCCGGCGAAGAGGACGCTGATGCCCAGCCCCCGATTCCTCTTCTCGGCGAAGCCCCAGTCCTCGTACACCCGGCTGCGCAGCCGCACCTGCGACGCGATTTGCCGCAGGAGGTCGAGCTCGCGATCCGGCAGCACGATGTCGTCCCAGGTTGCTTTCGGCTCGAGCCGCTGGGTCAGCCCCTCCAGGCGGGGGCGGGTGCTCGCCAGGGCGGCCTTCCACACCCGGTCGCGCAAATCGGCTTCCGGCACACGGTTACCCGCCTCGCCATCGGCGAGATCGTCGGATTGGGCCGTTTCCGCCAGCGCCGTACGGGCGATGCGGCGCAGGGACCCGAGGTCGAGATCGAATTGGCTCGCCAGGAGATCCGGAACGTCATCGGCATCTTCGCCCAGGGCTCCCCGCCACGCCTGCCGCTGCTCGGCCGGTGTCGGCTTGGCCACGTCCAGCAGTAGGAAGCTCGCGCCCAGGTCCGGCCGAACGTCCCGCGTGGCGACGAAGAAGACGCCGTTCGCGCCGGCGAGGAAACGACCGAGCGGGGGCGTCTGCCCTTCGGTGGGTGCGTTCCCCGTCTCCTGAGCGTCCAGGTAGAGGGCAAAGGGCGCCAGCGCGCTCTCCCGCTGGACGAGCCGGCGGAAGGTGTCGAGCTCCGCCGACTCTGTGGGAAGGTGCTCGATCGGAAGACGGAAGAGACGTAGCCCCAGAGAAGCCGCAGCATGCCAGGCGACGAGCCGTTTGCTTGCGGCATCCGCGCCGACGAGCTGGAAGACGGGCAGTCGCTGCGCTCGCTGCTCAGGTGTGGCGAGCTCAAGCCGACGCACGATCTGCCGAACCACCTCGCCCTGGGAGGGCGGTGGCTCGCCGTCGTCCTCGGGCGGATCCACCGGCAGGAGCAGCGGCGTCAGACGGTCGTCGAGATAGCCGAGACCTTTGAGATGGTTGACGACCCGCTCGTCGGCGCGCAGCACGCTGAGCGTGAGCGGCTGGGACCCCGGCTGGTGGAGCTCCAGGAGCCGCCAGTGACGCAACGGTCGCTCGGGAGAGAGCACGTCCCAGGCCGGATCGTCAAACAGGGCGAGAGCCAGCGCGAAGGTCGGATGGGGCCGCGACGGATCGTCCTGGGCGTGGGCACAGAGCGGGGCGATCCGCGTGTCGAGCTCCACCGCCGCACAGAGCAGCAGGACGTCGCGCTCGAAGCGGGTCAGCCCGAGCCGCTGCGCCAGGATCTCCAGCGCCGGGGGTGGATCCATCTCTTCCGCCGCCGCCATGGCCCGAGCGGCCTCCTCGATCTCGGTGTCAGTGACGGGCGAGGCATCCATGGAAGACCCCAACCGTCCCGCCCCGGAAGACGAATCGGCGGAACCGCGCCGGAGAAAGCGGTCGCGGAAGGACGGCTGGGCCGGTTGAGCTGGGCGAGACGGCTCGGCCGGGTCGAGCCGCGGCTCGGACGCTGGCTCGCCGCTCGCGGCCAGCCGTTCGAGACGAAGACGCAGCCAGGCGAGGGCGGCCGCCAGAAAGGCGTCGTTGCTCTCCGACCAGTCCGTCGCGTCGTTCATGGGGTGATCTCCAGGCGCTTGGTCGGATCGAAGGCCGGCGGATCGGCTCCGAGATCGATCAAGAAGCTGTCGACACCGTCGATCCGCAGCCGGAAGAAGCGAGTGCCCACCGGCGCGTGCAGGATCTCGAATACCAAGGTGTCGGTCTGCGTCGGGTGCGGCCTGGCCGGCGTTTCGAGGTCCCCCCACAACAGCGACGCACGCTGCGCAGGGCGGACCTCGGGGCTACAGGTCAAGGTGATCTGGGCTTTTTGATCGGGTGCCGGTCCGCGCGCGACCGTGGTGGGCGCCGTGACCTCGGGGGCGAGGGTCAGCGGCAGCTCGTTGGTGGTGCGCTCGTGGTCTCCGTCCTGCAGAACCAGCGCCACCGTGTAGAAGCCGGCCACCCACCTCTCCGAAGCGTTGGGGCCGCCGAGCGTGATCGACACCTCGGTCGCCGACGCGGAGTCCACGGTAAAAGGCACCGGATCGGTGAGATGAGGATTGGTGAACCGGACGGTGAGTGTGCCCTGGTCGAGATGGTGACCGCGCAGGATCACCGTATTGCCGAGCAGGGCGCTGGCCTGATGGGTTGGCAGGACGAGCTCGGTGAGGGTCGGAAACGGCGGGATGAGATCGGGCGCCGAGGTGACGCCGCGGTCGTCCTCGCCGCGCCGCAAGACGGGCAACGGCGTCTTGGCGGACCGGAGGCTCTCGATGAGGACCGCCGAGACCTGGTAGGCGACCGAGGTGCGGTAGGGGGTCTGGAAGGCCGTCCACAGCTTGGAGATCTCGTCGACCGGCATCGGCTCCTGGGTGATCCGGACACGCTCGATCTGCTGGTGCAGATCGCTGGTCGGGAAGGAGCTCTGGATCTCGGCGGCGCCGAGCAGCGGGTGGTCGTGGAGGATCCGCATCGCCCGGCCGAGCAACTGCTGGCTCTTGACCTCGTCCTTGTCGTCGTCGTACGCGGTCAGGAGGTAGAAGAGCGCGAGGGGAAGGGGCGGCGAGCCGGTCTCTCCCGGCTTGAGCTTTCCGGGAAGGTCCTGGTTGCGCCAGGCGCCGTCGAGCTGCGTGTGGTACAGGAAGAGGTTGACCTGGGGGCCTCCTCCCCCGTCACGCGCCTTGTCGAGCGCCCTCGCGCTGACGGTCACGGTGCCGGTTCCGAGACCGGCTTCGAGCAGGTTGCGGAGAGTCGCCGTGACGGCAGCGACGGCCAGACCGTCACTCATCGCCGGTCTCCCCGGGCCCGCTGACGCAGGTACTCGTCGAGATCGACCGCCGGGCTCGTGGCCGGACGCTCGCGGACCCGCGGCTTGGAGGCCGGCGTGGCGCGGACCTCGATGCGGCCGATGGTCACGTGGATGACCGGCTCCGGCGTCGGCTCGTCCCGGGGAACGAGGACCGGCTCGCGCTCGACACGCTCGACACGTGGCTGGAGGATCGTCCGTGTCGGTGCCGCGTCGGGAGCAGGCTCGGGCGCTATCGGCACGAGCTGACGTTCCTTCTCAAGGCCCTGGATCACCGACTCGATCCGATGCGAGGTCTGGCGCGGAGTCATCACCGCGGGAGGTAAGGGCCGTTCGGCAGGCTGCACGGGGCGGACCATCTCAGGCGTGGGCTCCGGGGCCTCGGCGACTCCCCGGCGGAGGGGATGGAGGAAAGCTCTCGAGGGGGGCTGCCCGCGCTCGGAATCTCCCAGGTCCTCCCCTTCCGGGGGAGGCCGCGGAGATCGGACACGCGCGCCGGGCGGGGCGGCCGCAGCCAAACGCTCCGGCCCGGGCTGCCGGCGAGGCAGGAGGTCCATCGCCTCGGCCCGAGGGAGCCCGTTCGGCAGCCTGGCAACATCCTTTGTCGTCTCTTCCCCGAGCGGCTCGAGGTCAGAGGCCACGGGATCGAGCCGACTCTCAAAGCGCGACGGCAGACGCGGGCGGACCATCCGGACCGCCGACCTCGGCGTCAGATCGAGGCTTCTCGCCACCAGATGGCTCAGAAAGTCGCTCATCGGGCGACCATCTCCAGATAGGCCCGGCGGCGCCGGGGGCCGAGGGCCAGAATGTCGCACTCGTGCCATCCGTAGGCCGAGGCGAGGAGGTGGACTTCCCGCAGCAAAAACCGAGCCCAGACGTCGATCTCGGTCCAGAAGAACGAGACGATGTCGAAGGTGGCCGGCAGGGCGTGACCGCACGCCGGGCAGGTCAGCACCAGCTCGACGTCGGCCATGGGATCGGCTTCCGCCATGCGAGCCGAGATCGCCTCCAGCAGGGCGACCGGCAGCGAGCCGGCCGACGCTCGCTTCCCGCTCGGCCGGCGCGCCGCGATCAGACAGGCGGCGATCAAACGGCGGCGGGCCTCGTCGGCGTCCTCGCTGCCGGCGAGATCGACTAGGTCCTGGCTGTGCGGCAGGCGGAAACGGACCTCCCAGCCGTCGGTGGCGAGCGTCAGGGCCGCCGGCTCCCCGTTGTCGCTCGTTGGCTCTCTTTTCCCGATCTGCCGTTCTCCCGCCTCTCGCCCCAGCAGCTCCGACACCCCGAGCTCGACCTCAAGCCGTTCGCCGCATTCCCCGCACGGGGCGACGAGGACGAGCTCGTCACCAAATGTGCACCCGCGCAGCTCGAGCAGCAACCGGTCGCGCCGCCCGATGCCGAGCCGGGAAAGCTCCTCGGCGGACGTCTCCGGGCAGGCCGCGGTCAGCAGCTCGAGAGCCCGCTGCACGGGCGGCTGATCCAGACCGCGCTCCCAGACGCCGAGCAGCTCAACAGTGCCGAGGGAATCCATGCTCACCCTCCCCGTCCCGCTAAGTCGCCGGCTCGGTGAAGGTGGGCTCGGCCGGCTCCGGAACCTCGTAGTCGCGCTCCCAGCCCTCGTTCTCCAGCTTGAGGGTCTGGATGGCGACCGCGTTGGCGTTGGCGTCGAGATCCGGCAGCGCCTGGTATTCCGAGACCCAGCAGCGGTAGACCTTGTAGCGCAAAGCCACCTGGCCGGCCTCGTTGTACATCTCGACCACAATATTGCGGCGGAAATCCTTGAGCGAGACCTCCAGACCGAGACCGGAGCCGTAGTTCCAGACCTTGTTCGCCCACTTCTCGAACTCGGTGTCGTGGGTCACGCCCCGCTCCAGGGTGACCGGCTCGTACTTGGTCCGTCCCGGGGACTTGCGCGAGGAGCTGGGGTCGCCTCCCTCGCGGTGCTCGACCACCTCGGTGGTCCGCTTCAAGCCGCTGACCTTGCTCACCCCAGCGACCGGCGCCGTGGTGCCCTCCCAGAAGACGCGGAACTTGAAGTTCTTGTACGGGTCGAAACGATGCGCGTTGACGGTGAACTGGGCCATGTACCTGGTCTCCTTGGGGTCTGGGCTCGATCTGGATCTCGGTCTAGGTCTCGATCTGGCCGGCCATCTGTTGGATGCGGAGGATGACGAACTCGGCGGGCTTCAAGGGTGCGAAGCCGACGACGATGTTGACGATGCCCAGGTTGATGTCGGCCTGCGTCGTGGTGTCCTTGTCGCACTTGACGAAGTAGGCCTCGCGCGGCGACCGGCCCTGGAACGCACCCTGCCGGAAGAGCCCCTGCAAGAAGGCACCGACGTTGAGGCGGATCTGTGCCCACAGCGGCTCGTCGTTGGGCTCGAACACCACCCACTGGGTGCCCTGGTAGAGGCTCTCTTCGAGGAAGAGCGCGAGACGGCGGACGGGGACGTATTTCCACTCGGAGGCGAGCCGATCCGCACCCCGCAGAGTGCGCGCCCCCCACACCACCCGCCCGATCACGGGGAAGGCGCGCAGACAGTTGAGCCCCAGCGGGTTGAGCCGTCCGTTTTCCAGGTTCGTGAGAGGGACGGTCAGCTCCGGGACGCCGTTGAGCGAGGCGTCCTGACCGGCCGGGGCCTTCCACACCCCCCGCTGGGTGTCGGTGCGCGCCATGACCCCGGCGATCGTGCCGGCAGGCGGAAACGCCAGCAGGCGCCCGTCCTGGAGGGGGTCGGGCACGCGCAGCCAGGGGAAGTAGATGGCCGCGTTCTTGGCATCGTCCCCACTCAGGGGAAAGTTCCTCATGCCAGTTTCGGCGTCGGTGACGCTCTTCCAGGCCGCCGGAGCGTCGAGCAGCAACAGGGCGCGCTTCTCGACACACAGAGCGAGCGCCACGGTGAGCGTGCCGTCGAGAGCGGGTGTGTCGAGCGAGACCGGCGGCACGTTGAGCAGGTTGAAGATCTGACCCTCGAGCTTGCGTAGCGCTTCGACTCCCGCCGTCAGCTCGGTCTCGCCCGGCTCGGCTCCGTTCGCTCCGCCGGTGGCCTGGACGAAGCGGTTGGCTGGCAAGCTCGGATCGTCGCGGAAGGGGTCCACGGGGGGGACCACGTCCGCGTGCGCCCCCGGAAGACCGCTCGGCATCTTGGTGAGCCGGACCAGTGCCGACCGTTTCAGTAGCTTGTCCAGCAAACGCGGGGACGTGGGGTCGGTCGAGACGATGAAGCGCTCCTCGAAGCCGGTCCCCGTGTCGCGCAGCCGCAGGACGTAGAGCGTGGCATCATCCGGAAGATGCTCGATCCGGAGCCGTAGCTTGTCGCCCCAGACGCCGGGCGAGCCGGCCTCCAGCTCGAGGTCGCCGTGCTTGATCGTCGCGGTGCCCGGTGTGCCGCCGTCCTTGACCCGTACGACGATCGCCTCGCTGCCGCCGTTGAGAAAGAAGCCGCGCACCGCATAGCCCAGCAAGCTGTCGATCCACAGCCCACCGAACCACCGCTCGAAATCGTCCAAGCTGCCGAGGACGACCGGCTCGTCGACCGGGCCGCGCAAGGCGCGGCCGACGAAGGCCGCCACCGAGGTGGACACCCCTGCGATGGTGCGGACGCCGCTCGGAACCTCTTCGATGTAGACACCCGGATACGAGGTTGTCACTGGCATGGGTTTCAGGCTCCTCAGGTCTCGATCTGGCCGGCCATCTGCTGGAACTTGATGATCACGAACTCGGCCGGCTTCAGGGGGGCGAAGCCGACCACAATGTTGACGACTCCCAGATCGATGTCGTTCTGGGTCGTGGTGTCCTTGTCGCACTTGACGAAGTAGGCCTCGCGCGGCGAACGGCCCTGGAAGGCGCCCTGGCGGAAGAGGTTCTGAAGAAAGGCGCCGACGTTGAGCCGGATCTGCGCCCACAGGGGCTCGTCGTTGGGCTCGAAGACCACCCACTGGGTGCCGCGGTAGAGGCTCTCTTCGAGAAACAGAGCCAGCCGGCGGACGGGTACATACTTGTACTCGTCTCCGTGCTGATTGGCGCCGCGAAGGGTTCGCGCGCCCCAGACCACGTTGCCGGTCACCGGGAAGGTGCGCAGACAGTTGATTCCCATGTCGTTGAGCCGGCCGTTGGCGTGGTCGGTGAGCTTGACCTGCAACCCCTGCACCCCGCTCAGGCTGGCGTCCACCCCGGCCGGCGCCTTCCACACGCCCCGCTGGGTGTCGGTGTTCGCCATGATGCCGGCGACGAGGCCACAGGGTACGAGGGTCAGCGAGCCTCCCTTCACCTCGGGATCGCTCTGCACGACGCGGGGGAAATAAAGTGCGGCGTTGCGCGCCGCCGGACCGGTCAGGCCCAGCGCCGGGAGCCCTGTGAGCGCCGCGTCGACGTCGTCCCAGTCGTGGCGCGAGTCGACGATCAGCAGCGCCCGGCGCTCGACACAGTACTCCAGGGCGGTCTGATAGACCTCGTTGGGGGTCGAGCCGTCGTGGGTGTCGGGCGGGATGCACAGCAGGTTGAACAGGTCGACCTTTTCGAGCGCGTAGAGTCCGGTTTTTTCGGCCCGGCTCCCCAGGAAGTCGGTTTTGTCCGTCAGCGAGAGCGGCTCGCTGTCGGCCGCCTTCATCTTGCCGACCTTGTCGTCCAGCGCTTTCTTGGCCTTCTCGACCTCCGTTTCGGCCTTCTTGACTCCTTTATCAGCCTCCTGGACCGCCTCCTTGAACGGCTCGAGCTCGGAGCCCGCTCGAATCGCCTGACGGAGCGCCGCATTCTTCTCTTCGAGCGTTCCCTTCGTCTGTACGAGCGTTTTTTCCTTCTTTCCGAGATCTTCCTCCAGCGGCGTCACCGGGTCGGTGCCGTTCCCGACGGAGGGCGCGCTGGCTGGCCAGTCCCTCTTCCAGTGCACCAAGCGCGACTGGGCCTCGAGGACCCGGTCCACGCGGCGCACCTCGTCGGCCACGGTCAGATTCAAGTGACGCTCGACCGCCCCACCCGGCCGGGTGTCCCGGATCTCGAGGTCGAACTGGTCGTCGGAATCCGTTACGCCCGTGACCTCGGCGCGTAGTGCCTCGCCCCACTTCCCCGGCGAGCGGGCTTCGAGCGTCAGGCCCCCGACCGTCAGCTCGGCCCTCCCGCCGCTGCCAAGGAACCGGCGGACGACGATCGCCCGGCTGCCGCCGTTCTGAAAGAAGTCGCGCACCGCGAGGCTCATCGGATAGGCCGGTGAGATCGAGCCGAGCTCGCGCTCGAATTCGCCGATGCCGTTGACCTCGACTGGCTGGTCCACCGGACCGGCGGCGGCACGACCCAAAAACGCGGCGATCGAGGTGGCGACCCCGACGAGGGTGCGGACACCGCTCGGAAGCTCCTCGATGTAGACGCCTGGATAGCTGACTCTGACTGGCATGAGCTCCCCCCTCTAGTGAAGAGGACAGACCTTCCCTGAGGCCCGTCTCCGGGTGGCGTCCCACTGACGATCAGTCCTGAGATCCGCAAGTTGAAGAAAGACAACGCACTGGCGTGTCCTCCTTCCGAGATGGCTCCCGGTCGGGAGCCAGACGGTAAATGGAGGGCGAATAGCAGCTTATCTCAGGATCTAAAAATCGTCAATATCCCAATCGAGCGATCGCTTGGGCGTGGCCCGGGACCGGGGTCGACGCCCCCGCCTGACCGCCGGACCCGGAGCCGGTGTGCCGGCCGTGGATCCCAACCAGTCGATCGTTCTCGAAGGCCCGCGTGCTGGAGATCACCTACCTGCCGGCCAACCAGAGCGGAGAGGATTTCCTGGTCCTCACCCGGGTGGTCGTGGAGGCCAGCGGGCTGACGGTGATCCTGCGCGACCCGGAAGCCGTGCGGGCAGGCTGCCCGCGAAGGTAGCGCCCCGCGAGCGGTCGCTCTTTCCGGCAGCCCCATCTTTCCAAGAAGCCAACGTTCCAGCGACCAACGTTCCAGCGACCCGAGACGTTGGAGCATCGACCCCGGATCGTGCGCGGTCCGGGGCTTTTTGTTGCAGCGAGAGGGACCTTCCCCCTCTGGCACTCGCGGCCCCCGGCTGCTGATGACTTTGTTTTCAGACGTTCCCACGCTAGGGTGTCGAATAGCCGCCCGGTGGAGCCGTGAGATCCCTTCGATCCGGGCTCGGCCGACTTGGAGGTGTTGATGGCCGATCTGGTTCCGGACCCCCCGCAGGGCAGCCGTCGGGGTGCTTCCTATCTCGCCGCCCGATCCGCGCATGCGCTGTCCTCGCTGAAGATCGTCCGCGTCGGCCGGCCGCTGAGCCGCGAGCTGGTGCAGACGGTGGCCGAGCGGATCCGTTCCACTCTCGCCGAAGCGGTGCGCAGCCTGGAGATCGTCGACTACCAGCCACCACGGGTGGAGCGCATCGAAGCGGGTCTTTTGACCCAGGTGCTGGACCAGGAGGTGGGCGGTCACATCCTGGGCATCACCGACGCCGATCTCGTCGACGGCTCGGGCGAGGACTTCTTCGACTTCATGTTTGGCGGCAAGGACAACCGCAACCACGTGGCGGTGGTCTCCACCCGCCGGATCGGCAGCCGCGATCCAGGCCGCTTCATCGCCCGGCTGCTCAAGGTGTCCCTCCACGAATTGGGACACAACTTCGGGCTGGTCCACCACTACGGCTTCGTCCCGGCCGCCGCGGGCGGCGGCTACTGCCCGATGACCAAGGGCGACTTCAACCGCCACGGCGAGCGCAGCTATGTACGCGTGGTGATCGACGGCCGGGGCTTCGGTTTCTGCGAGAGCTGCCGTCAGCTCATTCGGCGGGTCGCCGGTAGCGTGCAAACCAGGCCAGGATGTGTTGCACCTTCGCGATGAGCTGACTCGGGCGGTTGGCAATCCCGTGCGATGCGCCGGGGATCCGCACCAGCGCCGTGTCAACGCCTTCGAGCTGGAGCGCCTGGTAAAACTGCTCGGATTCCTCGATGGGCGTCCGGTAGTCCGCCTCGCCGGTCATCAGAAGAGTCGGCGTGGTCACGTTCCCCACCTTGGACAAGGGTGAGCGTTCCCAGTAATGCATCGGGTTCTCCCACGGCAGACCCGGAAACCAATAGTCCTTGGAAAAGAACGGGTAGAAGTCCGCGGTGCCGACGAACGACAGCCAGTTGATCACCGGCTTGGCCACCGCCGCGGCGGCGAATCGATCGGTGTTGCCGACGATCCAGGCGGTGAGCACCCCACCGCCGCTGCCGCCGGTGACGAAGAGTTGCTCCGGATCAACGTAGCCCATTGCCAGGACTGCATCGACCCCGGACATCAGGTCGTCGTAGTCGTTGCCGGGGTAGGCGTGGTGGATCAGGTTGCCAAATTCCTCCCCGTAGCTGGTGGAGCCGCGCGGATTGGCATAGAGGACGACGTAACCCGCTGCCGCGTAGAGCTGGAGCTCGGCGCCAAAGGTGGGACCGTATTCCGCAAAGGGGCCCCCGTGGATCTCGAGGATCAACGGGTACTTCCGGGACGGATCGAGCTTGGACGGGTCGAAGCCCGGCGGCTTGACGATCCAGCCCTGGATCCGGCGTCCGTCGTAGGAGGACTCGTACCAGATCTCCTCCACGGCCCCCAGCGCGCGGTAGTCGAGGAGGTCCCGGTTGAGCTCGGTGAGGCGGTTAGCGTTCCCCGGAGACGATCCCCCTTTCGAGGCTGCCACCGCCACATCCGCCGGGTGGTGCTCTCCGGCGAGGGTGAAGGCCACCGTCCCACCGTCCGAGACCGAGAATTGTCCTCCACCGTACGGGCGACCGAGCGATAGCCCGCCCACGCCCGACGCCACCTTCTGGATCGATCCGTCGAGAGAGACGAGCGCCACCTCGCCGACCCCGTGGTCGGCATACCAGACGTAGACCCCCCGGCCGTCGGCGGCCCACACCGGATCCGACACGCTGCGGTCGAGACCACCCGTGAGCTTGCGCGGGTTGGAGCCGTCGCGATCCATGACGTAGAGATGGGTCACCTGGTAGCCCTGCTCGCGGTCGTCGAAGCCCAGATAGGCGATCCGGGTGCCGTCCGAGGACACCACCGGCGAGCCGTCGGGGCCCTGGCGGTCGGTCAGCGGACGGATCTCACCACTCGCCACCTCGAGCTCGTAGACCTCCGTGTCGCGCGCGTCGAGCTCCCAATCGTCCTCGCGGTTGGCGGAGAACACCAGGTACTTGCCGTCCGGCGTCCACGAGGGCGTGCCGCCGTGCTGGAAATCGCCGGAGGTGATCTGACGGGGGGTGCCTCCTTCCGCCGGCACGACAAAGAGATGGGTGAACGCGTCGGGCAGATAGCCGCTGCCGTCGGCCCGATAGACGACCTTCTCGATCACTCGCGGCGGCGGCGCCCACTCGGCGCCTTCCGGCGGCGCCGGCATCTCCGCGAACGGCTTGCTCTGGGCGGGCACCGCCATCGAGAAGGCGATCTGCTTCCCATCCGGTGACCAGGCGAGCCCCGACGGGCTCTCGGTCAGACGCGTGATCGGAGCGCTGCGGCCGGTGTCCAGCCAGTGCACCCAGAGCTGGCGCGCGCCGTTCTCCGCGGCCACGTAGAGGATCCGCGAGCCGTCCGGGGACCAGCGGGGCGAGACGTCGCCCCCACCGTGGGTCAAGGGGCGGTGATCCGTGCCGTCGACCGGCACGGTCCACAGATTCGAGCCCCGCCGGTCCTTCATCACATCCATGTAGCCGCGCACGTAGACGATGCGGCTGCCATCGGGCGAGATCTGGAGATCGGACGCCCATTCGAGCTCGAAGACGTCCATGGGTTGGAACGGCCGGGACACTCCAGCAGCGCCGGCGGCACCGGCGGCACCGGACGAGCCTGCGGACAGGGCGAGACCGAGGATCGCCAGGAGCGACGAGGCGGCGGTGGAAAGCACGGTGGAGCGAAGGGATCGGGGAATCTCGAGCATGAGGAGGACCCTCCAAGGGATCGATGACCGGGACCTGCGAGAAAAAGCACCGGCGATTGTAACCGGGGTGGCTTCAGCTCGGCGCGCCGGACCTCACTCACGGAGCGCCTGGTGAACGAGGGCGACCGCGATCGAGCCCTCGCCCACCGCGGCCGCCACCCGCTTCATGCTGCCACTTCGGACGTCGCCGACGGCGAAGACGCCCGGGCGGTTGGTCTCGAGAAGGTAGGGCGCGCGGCTGAGCGGCCAGCGCTTGGCGGCGAGATCTTCCGGGGACAGGTCCGATCCCGTCTTGACGAAGCCCTGGGCATCGAGCGCGACACAACCGTCGAGCCAGCGGGTGTTGGGTACGGCACCCGTCATCGAAAAGACGTGGCGGACGGGGTGTGTTTCGTGGTCGCCCGCCGACTCCTTGCGCCAGGTCAGGCACTCGAGATGGTCCTCTCCTTCGAGGGCCACCACCTCGGTGCGGGCATGCAGATCGATGTGCGGACTCTCTTCGATCCGGCGCACGAGATACCGGGACATGCTGTCACTGAGACCGTCCGACCGGACGAGCAGGTGGACCCGCCGCGCGGACCCTGCCAGAAACACCGCGGCCTGGCCGGCCGAGTTGCCGCCGCCGATGACCACCACGTCCTCGCCGCTGCACAGGTGGGCCTCGACCGAGGTCGCCCCGTAGTACACCCCCACGCCTTCGAACCGCGACAGGTTGGCGAGCGGGAGCTTCCGGTACTCGGCTCCCGTGGCCAAGATCACCGCGCGGGCGGCGACGCGCGCACCGTCGGTCTCGAGCGCGAAGGGCTTGTGCTCACAGGCGAGCCGGTGGGCGCCTTCCGCGACGAGAATCTGCGCCCCGAACTTCTGCGCCTGGGTGTAGGCGCGCCCGGTGAGCTCCTGCCCCGAGATGCCGGTCGGGAAGCCGAGGTAGTTCTCGATCTTCGAGCTGGATCCGGCCTGCCCTCCGGGCGAGCTCGTCTCCAGCACCAACACGTCGAGCCCTTCCGAAGCGGCGTACACGGCCGCAGCGAGACCGGCGGGACCGGCACCCACGACCACCAGGTCGCGGACCTGGGTCCGATCCACCCCCATGTTGAAGCCCAGACGTTCGGCAACCTCGTGGTTGCTCGGGTTGCGGAGCACGACCTCTCCGCGACAGATCAGGATAGGTACGTCCGCGATCCCGACCCCGAAGCGGTCGAGGAGACCCTGGACGTCGGGATCGCGGTCGACGTCGAGCCAGTGGTGCGGATGACCGTTGCGGGTCAGGAACTCCCGTAGACGAAGGCTGTCCTGCGAATGGTCGGAGCCGACGAGCACGACGTCACCGACACCTTGCGCGATCAGCTCTACCCGGCGCAGGAGGAAAGCGCGCATCAGGATCTCGCTCAGCTCGCTGTCGGTCTGGAGGAAGGCCAGCAGACGCTCGCGCTCGATCGCGATCACCTCGCTGGGCTCGCCGGCTTCGATCCGGACCAGACCCGGGCGGCCGGAGAGCATGCCCGTCTCGCCGGTGAAGGCTCCCGGCCCAAAGGCGGCGACCGGACTTTCGCCCGCATCCAGCGAGCGGATGGCGACCAGGTGGCCCTCGGTCACGACAAAGAAGTGCCGCGCGGATTGGCCCGCAGCCACCAGCACCTCTCCGCCCTCGACCCGACGTCTGCGGCCGTGGACGGCGAAGCGTTCGATCTGACCCGCCGTCAGGGTGGGGAACGTCCGCTCCTCGGGCGTGGCGGCGGTGAGCGGGTACTCGGGGACCGTGGTGTCGGTGGCTTTCATGCATCTCCCCGTGCCACGCTCCGGTTCAGCCTGCAGTTGGACTGCGGCTGGAGGCCGAGATCGAGCTCAGCCGGGGACGGCTCGCACGGGCGCGCCAGCTCGTCGTCCTGGCACGTGAAGAGGCGCGGGCCGGCGGCGCACTGGTGATCCAGCTTTTCGTGGAGCTGACCGCGGGCCGGCTGGACCTGGCGGCCGGCGAGCCCGAGCGGGCCGCAGGCATCCTCCGGCCTGTGCTGCAAAGCGCGGAGCGGCTCGATCACGCGGTGCTGCGGACCGCGGCCGGATCCGCGCTGGCCGAGGCCGAGTGGGCGGCCGGTCGGCCGAGCGAAGCCGAGCGGACGCTCCGCGAGGCGCTCGGCGTCCCCTACGCCCGGCCTCCGATGGCGATCGCGGTGCGGCTCCATCGGCTGCTCGCCGGCGTGCTGGAGGCCCGCGGAGCACGCGACGAGGCCCAAGCGGAGCACGACCAGGCACGGGCCGAGATCGAGCGGTTGCACGAAGATCTCGAGCCGTTCCAGCAGGCCTCTTTCGACCGCCAGCTCTCCTCCACCCTCGGGCACCGACATCTCCTTCTCGTATTTGCGGCGGAACCGTTGCCACTCCTTGGGCGAGCCGGCCGCACGGTGCCCAGACGCAGACCTTCCCCCCTCGATTCGCTCGCTTCCTAAACGCACGATTCGCACCGTCATCCCTCGCCTCCTCGAAAGCTCACCCCAGCTCCTCCCGCAGACCCAGATTCGAGATCAACCGGTGCAGGTAGTTGGGGTGCAGATCCAGCCGTTCGGCCGCTTTCGTCACCACGCCGCCGCTGGTCTCGAGCGCTTCCCGAATCACCCGCCGCTTGGTGGCGTGAAGCCGCTCGTGGTAGGTGGTGGCGTCCGCCTCCGAGCCTCCGTGGGCGGCTCCGGCGTCCAGAACCGTTTCCGGCAGATCCTCCGGGCGGATCAGGGGATCCTGCCCCAGCACCACCGCGCGTTCGACTGCGTTGGCCAGCTCGCGGACGTTGCCGGGCCAATCGTACGCCCGGAGCGCCGCCAGCGCTTCGGGCGCGAAGCCGGTCACCGGACGGTTGACCTTGCGCGCGAAACGCCGCGCAAAATGACGCGCCAGCAGCGGGATGTCCTCGCGTCGCTCGCGTAGCGGCGGCAAGGTCACGGTCACCACGTTGAGCCGGTAGTAGAGATCGGCTCGGAAGGCGCCCGCCTCGATCGCGGCTTCGAGATCCTTGTTGGTGGCCGCCACCACCCGCACATCGATAGCGAGGGTGCGGGTGCCACCGACCCGCTCGATCTCGCGCTGCTCCAGAGCCCGCAGGAGCTGTGCCTGGAGCGACCGCGGGATCTCCCCCACCTCGTCGAGAAACACGGTCCCGCCCTGAGCCCGCTCGAGCTTCCCGGGCTTGGTCGCCAGGGCTCCGGTGAAGGCCCCCTTCTCGTGGCCGAACAGCTCGCTGGCGAGAAGATTCTCGGACAGCGTCGCGCAGTTGACGGCGACAAACGGTCCCCGCGCCCGCGGGCTGTTGGCGTGCAGGGCGCGGGCCGCCAGCTCCTTGCCAGTGCCGCTCTCGCCGCTGAGCAGGACGGTGGAGTCGGTGGGGGCGGCACGGGCGAGAAACTCCAGCAGCTTCTCCACCGGAGGGCTCTCACCGACCAGCTCGTGCTGGAGGTCGTCCTCGCGCAGCCGCCGGTTCTCCCCTTCCAGACCCTCCAGGTACAGGGCGCTCTCCAGGGCCACGGAGGCCAGCGCCGCCACCGCGTTGAGAAGGTCGAGATCGTCCTCGTCAAAGCGCCGCGCGGAGTCGCGGGTATCAGCGTAGAGGACGCCGAGCGGCCGCTCCGCCGCGCTGAGCCGTGCGCAGGCGACCGAGGCGATGCGCTGGGATAGCAGGCTCTCGGCTCCCTGGAGCCCCTCCTCCTGGAGCACGTCCTCGGCCAGCACCGCCGTGCCGTCGGCGAGGACGCGCCGGGTGAGGGTGCGGCTGAGGGTCCAGGCCTCGGCGTCGTCAGTTTCTTCCCCGCTCCGCCAGCCGTGGACCCTGGTCGGCTCGCCGGCGTCGTCGAGCAGCAGCACGGCGGTGCGCTCCGCGGGGAGCACGGTGGGCAGGAGCTCGGCCAGACGCCCGGCCAGAGCCGCGACTCCCCGGACCTCGTGGATCGCCGTGGTGAGCCCCAGCAGCGCCTTGAGCCGCTGGGCGGTGACGGCACCCGGGGAGAGGGCGGCGAGGATCTCGTCCGGCGAGCGCCAGCCCTGCGTCGGCGGTCGCTCGACGGTGCGCTCGGCGACGAAGTCGGTGTCCTCCACGCGCACGGCGCTGGCCGATCCCGTCGCGGACTCGAGCCGCAGAGGCTCCTGCTCCTCCGCCTCGCGCGACAGGAACAGAAGCAGCGACTCGCCGATTTGGAGGAAATCCCCGTGCCGCAGCTCCCGCCGCCGCACCGGGACGCCGTTGACAAAGGTGCCGTGACGGCTGTCGAGGTCCTCGAGCAGCCACTCCTGGCCCTTGTCGCCGGCTCGCCGCCGGATCCGGCAATGGTCCCGGGAGACGGAAAGCTCCCGAAGCTGCAGGGCGTTGGAGCGCTGGCGCCCGATGGGAAAGGGATCGCGGTCGAGCTCGAGCACCCGCCCTTCCAGGGGGCCGGTCACGGCAACCAGACGGGGATCCATGGTGGGGAGTATACGGGGCACGGCCCGGAGGCGGCTGCGAGCGCCGGAGCCCCCGAGGCGGTGGGACGGTGGGGTCCGAATGGACAGAAGGGACGAGAAAAGGAGACCATGGACGATTGGACAGGAGGAGAATTGGACAGGAGGAGAACTGGATTAGGAGGAGACTTGCCATGGCCAACGACACGAATCCACAGCAGACCCTTCACAAGGAGACCACGAAGATCGAGGTTCGCATCGACGCCGACGCCTCGTCGGTGTGGATCGAGCCGTCGCGGGCCGTGTTCGGACGCACCGCAGGCCGACCCGTCGTCGACGGACAGGAGCTGAGCATCGAGGTCATCGTCCACGCGGTGGACTGGGAGATCACCTTCCTCTCGGGGAGCCCGGAGGAACACGTGCCGGTGTTGATCTTCGAGAGCTTCAGCCCGGAGCCCGAAGGCGGGGTGCAGGGCGTGGAGGATCTTTCTCGGCTCGCCGGAGACTGGGATCGGAGGCGCGGCCCGTGCGACACGATCCAGCGCCGGGACGACGTGCTGGAAGGCCGCGGTGTGGACAAGCGGCCGAGGGGCTTCTACATGTACACCTTCGGTCTGATACCGAGGAAGAGCGAGATCACCCAGGAGGCCCAGGTGACTCAAGAGGCCCAGGTGACTCAAGAGGCCCAGGTGGCGAAGGTGAGTGAGGTGATCTCGGTGCAGAGGCTCCACTGCATCCATGGCCCCGGCGCCGGCCTCCAGCCGCCGCCGGAGCCGATCGGCCGCAGCGGGTAGCTACGAGCCCTGCGGAGCTACGAGCCCTCCAGGAGCGCCTCGAAGGCGGATGTCTGCCGGAGATCGGCGAAGATCGGCACGGCGAGCCACTCCCGGCGCAGCCCGGCTTCGAGGGCGCGCTCCGCCTGGTAGAGGGCGGAGCGGCGATCCCCGAGCAGGGTGAACACGGCCGCCGCCTGGAACCGGATCTGCGGGTCCCCCGGCTCTTGCTGCAAGGTGCTCTCGACGTCCCGTAGAGCCCGAGGACCGTCCCCGGTCCAGGCCAGACACAGGGCACGGATCATGCGCAGGCCGGGAGGGAGAGCGCCCGCGGGATCCCCGCTCCCGGTGTCGAGGTCCCCGAGCAGCGCCCGGCAGCGGCGAAGGGGCGCGTCCTCGTCGCCGGTCGCCGCTTCGGCCAGCGCCAGGTTGAGCCGGGTCGGAATGTCGCCGGGCTTCAGCTCCAGCGCCCGCAGACCGCTCCTCCGGGCCTCCGAGTACCGCCCCAGCAGGTATTGCATCCACGCCAGGTTGCTCCAGTGGCGGTGGAGCGGTGCGGTTTCGGTGAGCCGCCGGTACAGTGCCTCGGCGCGCTCGAGGTCGCCGGAGCGTCCCTCGAGAAAAGCGAGCCGCTCCAATCCCCAGTCGTTGTCGGGGGATCGCACCAGAAGCTCCTCGAGATGAGCCCGCGCCCGGTCCGGCATTCCGGCGTGTTGCTCGGCGGCCGCCAGACGCCCCAGGTTGCGCCAAGAGGGGCGGCGCTCGACGACCCGTTCCCAGGCCGCCACCGCTTCCTTCGGCCGGTCCTGGGCTTCTAGCCAGCGCGCCCGGGCGGCGGCGGCGCGGATCGAGCCCGGGGCGAGCTCCTCCAGCCGCTGTAGCGCGTCCTCGGCGTCCTCCAGCCGCCCCGCCAGCAGCAGGGTCTGCTCCCGGCGGGCCCAGGGGCGAGGATCGCCCGGCAACAGCGCCGCGGCCCGGTCGAGCCATGCCAGTGCCTGGTCGGTGTGCTCCAGCGCCCGCGCCTGGTCGGCGGCCCACAGATAGGCGTCCGCGAAGCGAGGGGACGTCTGCAGCAGAGATGCGAGGTCGGCGAGGCCCGACTCTCCGAGGGGCTCCCCCGCGTCGGCCCGCCGGCGCAGGCCGAGAAAGGTGGCGTAGTCCTCGGGCCGGACGTCGAGCGCCCCTCCCTCCCGCGGTGGGTGACCGGGAAAGAGATCCCGCTGGAGATGGGCCCGTACCGCGCCGGCGAGCTCCAGCGAGTCCTCCGGCTGCGCCGACACCTCGAAGGGATGGGTGGCGGCCACGACCTTGCCGCTGTCGCCCGCGAGGCGGCGGAAGGCCACGCGGCACCAGCCGCCTTCCCGGCAGTCGACGGACGTCTGGAGCACCTCGTCGGCAGCGAGCGCACGGGCCACCGCCCGCGGGTCCCCGGGGTCGGTCCCGGAGGCCCGAAGAAGGGAGGGATCCAGGGGATCGAGGCCCTCGAGGGCCGCCAGACCGTCGAGCACGGCGAGCAGCACGGCGGGGAGCACGGCGGTCTGCGCCCCTTCCGTCTCCGGCGACGAGGCCGGCTGGGAGGTGAGCTCCGGCTCGAGCACCGCGACGCTCCGTGGTTGGACCGGCGAGGAGAGCAGCCACCAGGCGACGACGGCGAGAGCGACCCCGACGAGAGCGGCGAGCGCGAGAAGACTGCGGCGGACCCGGAGGCCGGTACCGGAGGAGGCCTCCTCGTCGACCGGAAGGGCGGGGACCGGTGCCGGAAGCCGGCCGGGGGAGAGCCCGGGCGTGGCAGACGGGCGATCGGCGGTGGGGGCCTCGCTCAGCCCGGGGTCTCCCACGTCCCGCCAGGGATCGGTACCCGGGGACGGCGATCCCAGGTCCCGAATCTGCGGGAGCGTGGCCAGAGCTTCGAGCCGGGTGGTGACCTCCGCCGCCCCCGACGGCCGCGCTTCCGGGTTCTTGGCGAGGAGGTGCGAGACCAGGTCCGCGATCCCGGTGGGTAGCTCCGGGCGCACCGTGTCGAGCCGGCATGGCTCCTCGGTGAGCACCTTTTTGAGCGTCTGGACGGCGCTGGCGCCGCGAAAGGGGGAGCGGCCGGAGAGCAGCTCGTAGAGCAGGACCCCGAGGGAGAAGAGATCGGCACGCGCGTCCACTTCCAGACCTTCCGCCTGCTCCGGCGCCATCGCCCGCGAGGTGCCCAGCAGCGCACCCTCGACGGTCAACGAGCTTTCGTCCGCGACAGCTCCTGCGGCGGATCGCAGGGTTTTGGCGAGACCGAAATCCAGGATCCGGGCCCGTCCCCAGGGCTGCGGCCCGCCCGGGCTCACCATCACGTTCTCGGCCTTGAGATCGCGGTGCACCAACCCCTTGCCATGGGCCTCCGCCAGACCCTCGGCGATCTGCCGCGCGAGGTCGAGGACCGCGGGGACGGATAGACCGGCGACACCGAGCTCGGCCAGGGTGCGGCCCTCGACCAGCTCCATGACCAGGGCGTCATAGGGCTCCGGCGGCTCGCAGCTCTCCCCCACCACCAGATCGTGCACCTGGACGATGGCCGGATGGCTCAGCCGCGCGGCGGCCCGGGCTTCGCGGCGGAACCGCTCACGCCGCCGAGGCGACCCGTCGCCGTGGCGGACCCGCTTGATCGCCACCGGGCGTTGGAGACGCTCGTCCCAGCCACGGAGGACCTCCCCCATGCCTCCCTCCCCCAGCCGGCCCTCGATGCGGTAGGGACCGATCTTCTCCGGCAGGTCGGAAGCGGCGGTCATGGGGAGACTCTACCGCTGCCTCACCCGCTCCGCCTTGCGATCAGCGCCGACAGCTCCTCGAAGGAAACCCCCAGACGGCGCGCGGTACCGGCGGCCATCGAGGTGCTCGCCACCCCGGGAACGAACTGGTACGTTGAGCGCTGGGCCGCGTCCATCTCCACCTGGAGAAACTCCAGGTGCGGCACCGGCGGAGCTTCCTGGAGCTGGTGGGCGAAGTCGAGAAAGTGGGTGCTGATCCAGGCCAGCGGGGTGAGGCTCGACAGCAGGCGCAGCACCATCGAAAAGATCTCCACCGCCTCGGAAGGGTTGGTGCCCGAGCACAGCTCGTCGAGGATCACCAGCGAGCCGGGACGCGCCGCTTCGAAGAGCTTGCGGATCCGCACCAGCTCGCTGCCCAGACGGCCCTCGATCTGGTCGACGTCCTCGTGGTCGAGAATGGAAGCGAACAGCCCTTCCACCACCGGCAGCCGGGCCCGGCGGGCGGGGACGTAGAGGCCGGATTGACCCAGCATCTGCGCCAGGCCGAGACCCTGGAGGAGCCGCGTCTTGCCCCCCGAGTTGGGGCCCGTGACGACGACGATCCCGTGGCGGTGGATCCCTTCCAGGGTGCACGGCACCGGAACGATCCCCTGACGCACCAGCAGCGGGTTGAACAGGTCCTCGAAACGGGGCGCGGCTTCCACGTCGAGCTCCGCCAGCGAGACCTCGAGACCGAGGCTCTGCGCCCAGTCCCGAAACGCCAAGGTCGCGAGGTAGACCTCCAGGTGCCCCATGACCTGGAGCAGCGTACGCAAGACCGGCGAGACCTCGAGATAGACCTCCACGATCAACCGCTTGGCCACTTCCTTGCCGCTCAATGGATATCCCCGCCACAGCAACCGCAACCGGTCCAGCCACCGTCTCCAGGGCGGTCGATAGTGAAGGTTGCGGTCGTTCTCCGACATCTGCAGAAAGGTCATCTCGCGCAGCGAGCCATCGGAGCCGATCTGGAGCTGTACCGTCAGCCGGGCCAGGTGCCGGTCGTAGTCGAGGAGGTCCGAGAGCAGGCGGTACGGAGGGGTCCGGCGGATCTCCTCCCCCACCTCGTGGAGCCTGCGGAGCCCCGACCGGGCCTCGCTGAAGCCGCACACCATCCGCTCGACGACTTTCTGCCCCTGCTCCAGCACCTCCAGCCGGAACGACCGGGCATCGAGCTGGGCCGAGCGCGGGGACTTGAGAAGCGACAGCAACGTGAACAGGTCGCGGAAGAGACCGAAGGCCTCCTCGCGCAGCTCCAGGCTGCGCTCGAGCTCGGTGAGGATCTCCTGGCGAAACCGGATCACCGCCAGGTCCGTCGGCGCCCCGGTGAGGGTACGGAGGAGAAAGCGGCGTGCCACCGGGTATCGACGGCCTTGCCACTCGAGCCGGAAGGCGTCGTCGATCAGCTCGCCGACGAAGAGGTCGCGATGAAAGGACTCCGACTGCCAGGGGGACGTCTCGATCTTTTGGTCACCGTCGGGCAAGGTGACCTCGGTCTCCGGCTCGGCGCCGAGGACGTGGGTGTCGAGCAGCTCGCGGATCAGCTCCCGGTCGACCGCGGCGTGGCGCCGGCCGTGCAAGAGGTCGGGTAGGGGAATCCCCGGACGGACGTCCTCTGGGCTCAGCTCGACCTCGGGCGTGGGGGTGATCTCAGGCTCGGTCACAGGCTCGGTCAAAGGATCAGAAATAGGCGCGGACATCGGCAGGTCCTCACATCGGCGGAGATTGTATCCGGGGCGGCGCACCGTCAGGTCTTCAGATCGGCCGCGGAGCGGCCAGGTTCCCCGGCCCTCGGCCTGCCCTCCTCGTCCTCGCTGCGCTGATGCTCTTTCTCGTTCGGCGGGCGGAAGCTACTCGCGAATCGGCAGGACTCTGACTCGGAGACCTACACCGCCTCCAACGCCTGCTCCAGGTCGGCGATCAGGTCGTTTGGGTGCTCTATACCGACCGAGATCCGGATCAGCCCCGGGTGGATGCCGATGGCGCGCTGCTCGTCCGGGGGCACGTCGGAGTGGGTCATCGAGGCCGGGTGCTCGACCAGCGACTCGTTGGCCCCCAGCGAAACCGCCAGCTTGATCAACCGGGTGGCGTCGAGAAACCGGAAGGCCGCCTCCTCCGTCGCCTCCTCGAGCTCGAAGGCGAACAGCGCGCCGGGGCCGCTACACTGCTTGTCGTAGATCTCCCGCTGGCGCTCGTCCTTGTCGGGGCCGGGCTCGTAGCCAGGGAAGTACACTCTCGCGACCTTGGGGTGCCGGGCCAGCCACGGAACGATCTTCTCGGCGTTCTTGCGCGAGCAGGTCATGCGCAGCTTGGCGGTCTCCAGCGAGCGCAGCAGCAGCCAGGCCGAGAACGGCTCCAGCATGTTGCCCAGGATCGTGCGCAGACCCTTGATCTGCTCGATCAGCTCCTTGCGACCGAGCGCCACCCCCGCCACCAGGTCGCTGTGGCCGCCCAGGTACTTGGTGGCCGAGTAGAGCACCAGATCGGCCCCCAGCGCGATCGGCTGCTGGTAGAGCGGTCCGAGAAACGTGTTGTCCACCGCGCACAGGGCGTGGTGGCGATGCGCGATCTCGGCCATCTCCTCGATGTCGGTGAGCCGCAGGGTGGGGTTGGCCGGTGTCTCGATGAACAGCACCTTGCAGGGGTTGCCGGCGTCGGCGAGCTGCTGGAGGATCTCCTCCACGGCGCCGCCGTCGGCGCCGGCGGGAAACTCGCGGGTGACCACATCACGCTCCGGCAGCACGTGCTCGAGCAGATAGTCGGTGCCACCGTAGACCGGACGGCTGAAGACCACCGAGCTGCCGCAGGGCACCAGCGCCAACAGCGTCGTCGAGATGGCCGCCATGCCGGAGGCGAAGACGGCGGACGCCTCCGCCCGGTCCCACAAGTTGAGCCGTTCCTCGAGGATCTCGAGGTTGGGATTGTTGAGGCGCGAATAGATCAGACCCATCGGCCGGGCCGGATCCCGCTCCGCCAGGCCATAGGCGTAGGAGAAGAACTCCTTGCCGTCCTCGGCGTTCTCGAAGGCGAAGGTCGAGGTCTGGAAGATGGGCGGCTTGATCGCCCCCTCGGACCATCGGGGATTGTAGGCGTGGCTCATCATCCGCGACTCGGGACGCATGCCCTCCAGAGGTTCCCGCTCCGGATCCCGCGGGCCTCCCTCGCCCCCGCCCCCACCTACCTTGTCGCTTCCTCGCTCGCTTCTCCGGGCCTCGTCGCTCATCGCAACCTCCTCCCCCGCTCTCCCCCGCTCAGCTCCCGTTCTCCGACCCCCACAGTCTCAGGATCTCATCGGAGACGGGCTCGGAACACTGCCCGAAAGGGTGGCCCTGGCAGTCCGTGGCGGACGTCTCAGCCCTTGGCCGCTTTCACCGCTTCGGTGAGCGCCGGCAGGATCTCGTGCACGTCTCCCACGATGCCGTACTGGGCGAGGTTGAAGATCGGAGCGTTGGCGTCTTTGTTGATGGCGACCACCGTACGCGAGCCCTTCATCCCCACCACGTGCTGGATGGCGCCGGAGATGGCGGCGGCGATGTAGAGCTTGGGCGCCACGGTCTGGCCGGAGGAGCCGATCTGGCGGTCGCGGGGCAGCCAGCCGTTGTCGATCACCGGCCGGCTGGCGGCGATGTCGGCACCCAGAGCCGCGGCCAGGTCGTGAATCGGCTGCATCTTGTCCTCGCCGCCGATGCCGCGGCCGACGGCGACGATGATGTCCGCCTTCGACAGGTCGACCTGGTCGCCACCGACGCTTTCGACCGCCAGGATCTCGCGGTCCGGTACCACGGCGTCGGGATCGAAGGCCAGGTCGCGGACGGGAGCGCTGCCCGGTACCATCTCGTCCGCCGGGAAGGCTCCGGACTGGACCGAGACGATCATCGGGTCCGTCCCCCGGACGCGCACCTTCGACACCATCTTGCCGCCCAGGATCGGCCGGGTCCAGACCAGCCCGCCGACGTCACCGTCCCCATTCGTCTCGAAGGCGAGGACCTCCGGCAGCAGACCGGCACCGAGCTCCTGGGCCAGCCGCGCCATCATGTCCACCGCCTGGTAGTTGTGGGGAAACACCGTGAACGACGGCCGCGCCGCGGCGAGCGCACCCTGGAGAGCGCCGATGTAGGCCCCCGGGGTGTAGGAAGCCAGGAGCTCGTGATCGGCGACGTGGACGGCGGCCAGCGCGGCACCGCCCGCCACCTCGCCGGCCAGCTCGCCGATCCCGGAGCCGAGGAGCACCGCTTCCGCTTCGACCCCGAGAGCCGAAGCCAGCTTTTGACCGGCGGCCAACGCCTCCCGGGACACCCGGGCGAGCTTGCCGTCCCGGTGCTGCAGGACGATCCAGACATTGTGGGCCATGACGTTTTCTGTCTCCCTTCTCCGTCCTACAGAACCCGGGCTTCCCTCTGGAGCTTGTCGACGAGCTGGCGGGCGACCTCCTCGGGCGATCCTTCGAGCATCTGGGCACCCTCGCCGCTGTCGGGGAAGCCGACGGACAGGATCTCCAAACGGGACCCGGAACCGCCGACCTGTCCGGGGTCGAGCCCGAGGTCCGCCGGGGAGCGCCGGTCGAGGGGCTTGCGCTTGGCCTGCATGATCCCCTTGAGCGCGGCATAGCGGGGATGGTTGATGCCCGCCTGGATCTCGAGCACCGCCGGCAGCTCGACGCGGACGATCTCGTTCATCCCGGACTCCATCTCGCGCGTCACCCGGGCGGTGCCGCCGTCCTCGAGCTCCACTCCCATGACCAGCCAGACGTGGGGCCAACCGAGCTCGCCGGCGACCACCGAGCCAGTGCCGCCAAAGCCCACGTCGTCGGACTGCGAGCCGGTGATGACCAGGTCGAAATCTCCCTCGTGGCGGATCGCCGCCGCCAAGGCGCGTCCGGTGGCGATCGCGTCGCCGCCCTCGAACGCGGGATCCGAGAGCAAGACGGCTCGCGCCGCCCCCTTGGCCAGGGCCTTGCGCAGGGCCTCCTGGGCCCGGTCCGGGCCGAGGCTGAAGACCACCACCTCGCCGTCCCCGGCGGTCTCGGCCAACCTCTGGGCCTCCTCCAGGGCGTATTCGTCGCTCTCGTTGATGACGAAGGGGAGACCCTCCTCGTTGATCCACTTGCCGTCCTTCCCCACCCGGAGTCGCGCCTCCGTGTCGGGCACCTGCTTTAAACAAACCGCTACGCGCATGCCGAGTCTCTCCGTCCAGTGTCTGCCTGCTCTTGACGTGCTGCTCGTGACTTGCTCTTCGGAATGGATTGGCGATCAAAATCGCTTTAAAGATCGGTCTATGACCGCGCCGCATCGTATCAGGTCCTCCCGGACAGGACGATCCGCCGGGCGACCTGCAAGCGCTCTCCGAGCAGATAGGTAGATGACATGGATTTTTCCGATTCCTTCTCCGAGTCTCCTTCCGAGTCCCGCTCCGCCCCCCCTCCGTCTGCCGAGTCGTCCGCCGCCCAGGAGGGAGACCCCGCGAGATCCCGCGGTGGGGCCCTCCGGCGGCGCACCCTGCCCGAGCCGCCGGAGCCGAGCCACGAAACCCCGCTCCAGCGTTGGCGGCGGAAGATCCGGCGCAAGACCCTGCGGCTGGTGGATTGGATCATCAACCGCCTCTACCGGTTGATCTCGCGCATCGAAAAAGCGTCGCCTCCGGAGAAGCGTTACTTCCGGGTCGCCATCTTCGGCTCCAGCCGGATCGAGCGGGACGACGAGACCTACCGGCGCGTGCAGGATCTCGCGCACCGCCTCTCCCGCATCGGTTGCGACATCGTCACCGGTGGCGGTCCGGGGCTGATGACGGCCGCCAACGAGGGGGCGCGGGAAGGAGCCTACCGCTGGGGGACGCGCTCCTTCGGCCTCACCATCCTGCTCCCCATCGAGGAGCAACCCAACCCGTTTCTCGACGAGGTGGCGGAGCACAAGACCTTCTTCTCGCGCCTCCACCAGTTCATCCGGCTGTCGCACGCCTACATCGTGGTGGACGGCGGCATCGGCACCACGCTGGAGGCTCTGATGGTCTGGCAACTGATCCAGGTTCGGCTTTTGGACACCCGGCCGCTGATCTTCGTCGGTCCCATGTGGCGCGGTCTGCGCGACTGGGTCGAACGGGACATCATCGCCTCCGGTCTGGCCTCGCGCGGCGATCTCTCGCTTCCCACCTGGGTCGATTCCATGGACGAGGCGGTGGCCCTCGTCGAGCAGGCCCGCGACCGTTTCCTCGCCCGCAACGAGGTGCTGCTACCGCCCCCGGTGGACAGATCGCAGGGCCGGGAGGAAGAGACGCACGAGACCGCGGAGGCGGCTTCGGGCTAGCTGGGGCTAGCGGCAGCCGGCGGGCGATGGCCCGTCCTTTGCACCGAAGGACGGGAGCCCCGGCACCTCGGGTCCTCCGGGGGCAAAGCGATGCCGTTCCGGCATGCCGCAAGCCCACTCTGGCACCCGCTGCCTCTCACTGGCACTCGGAGGCGTCTGCATGCTAGGTTGAGCCCGGTCTCGCTCGTGATGGCGACCCTGTAGATGACTCTCGACACCGTGACTCTGGACATCCTCGTCTTCCGACCTCGGCTCTCGCTTCTCCTCTTCGCCCAGCCCGCCCCGGATGCGGCGGCGGGTGCCGCCGCCACGGCGCAGAACGCAGCCCAGGGCGCGGCGGCCGACGGCGGCTCCGGTGTGCTCGGGTTCTTCGCCGAAGCGGGTCCGATGGCGAAGATCGTGCTCGCCATCCTGGTGCTCTTCTCGCTGATCTCGTGGGCCATCATCCTGCGCAAGAGTCTTCAGCTCCGGCGCTCGACCCGGCAGAGCGAGCGGTTTCTGCACGCCTTTCGCAAGAGCGCGCGTTTCAGCGAGGTGAGCTCCGCCGCCGGTAAGCTGGAGGCCTCGCCCCTGGTGGGGGTCTTCCGCGCCGGGTACGCCGAGATCGACACCCAGATCAAGGCGGCCAAGGCCCAGTCCGGCGATACCTTGGGCGGGGCGGCCGGTGGCTACCGGCTCCGCTCCGTGGCCGCTCTCGAGCGCAGCCTCCAGCGGGCGATTCACGGCGAGCTCGCGGTGCTCGGTCGGGGCACTCCCTTTCTCGCGACCACCGCGGCGGCGACCCCCTTCATCGGGCTGTTCGGCACGGTGTGGGGCATCATGGTGGCCTTCGGAGACATCGGCGCCACCGGCTCCACCTCCATCGTCACCGTCGCCCCGGGCATCGCCGAGGCGCTGGTCAACACCGCGGGAGGGCTGGCGGCGGCGATCCCGGCCCTGATCGCCTACAACCACTTCGCGCAGAGCCTGCGCCGGGTCAAGGGGCAGTTGGAGGACTTCGCCCTCGAGCTCCTCAACCTGGCGGAGCGCAACTTCACCTGAGCTCCCCCCAAGGAGCCCTGGAGCACCGGGAGGCCGGACCGCATGGCGTTCAAGATCGGCGACGACGAGACGGAGGTGATGGGGGACATCAACGTCACGCCGCTGGTCGACGTGATGCTGGTGCTGCTGATCATCTTCATGATCACCGCCCCCATGCTCCACCAGGGCATCGACGTCGCCCTGCCCCAGGCGGAGGCGTCGAACTTGCCGCTGCAGGACGACGAGCCCCTGATCCTGTCGGTCAACCGGCAGGGCCTGATCTATTTGCGCGAGGAGCCGATCCACCCGTCGCAGCTCGTCGAGCGGCTGCTGCCGTTTCTCGAAGCCCGCGGCGACCGCTTCGTCTATCTCCAGGGCGACAAGGAGGTCGCCTACGGCCGTATCGTCGAGGTGCTGGACCTGCTGCGCCGGGGCGGCATCGAGAACGTCGGCATGGTGACCGAGGAGCCGACCCGCCGGAGACGCTGAGGAGAAGACACCATGGCCGCGCCCACCGTGGAAGAGGTTCTCGACCAGCGCCGCCACCGGGACGGCTCCCGGCAGGAGAGATCGGCAGCGCTGGTGTCGTTGGGGCTCCATCTGCTCGCCGTGGCGGTGGCGCTGATCCTGCCGCTGCTCACCTACCAGCCGCCCCAGCGGCCCCGAATCCTGCCGGTGCGGCTGGTGCCCTTGCAGCGCCAGGGCCGGGTGGACGCGCCCCCGGAGCGCAAGACCCGGCCGGCGGAGACCCGACCCGCCGAGCCCAGACCGGAGCCGGCGAAGCCCGAGCCACCCGAGCCCGAGCCGTCCGCGCCTCGCCCCATCGCTCCACCGCCCGAGCCGTCGCGGCAGGAACGTGTGCCAGAACCCGAGACACCGGAGCGTGAGACATCTCGGCCCGAGCCACCGGCCACCGAGCCCGAGCCGGGGCGTCTGGGGTCGCCGCAGGGAGACCCGCTGGGCTCGTCCGCCTTTGGCGCACGCATCGCCGGGATCGATCCCGGCTTTACCCACGACTCCTATCTCCAGCGCATGCTCACCCGGATCGAAAACGAGTGGCGACGGCCGGGGCTGGAGGGAGAGGTGGAAGCCATCGTGCACTTCGTCGTGGACAAGGACGGAACCGTCCGGGACCTGCGGCTGATCCAGAGCTCGGGCCACCGTCCCTTCGATCTGGCGGCGGTCAGGGCGGTGCAGAACGCCTCGCCCTTGCCGCCGCTGCCGCGCAGCTATCGAAAGGATTCGCTGGGAGTCAATCTGATCGTACGTTGATCGCCGGGCGAGAGGATCGCCAAGCCGAGAGGATCGTCAAGCCGAGAGGATCGCCAAGCCGAGAGGATCGTCAAATCCAGAGGATCGCCGAACCGAGGAGTCAGATCTCGACATGAACACACCCCGCCCCCGCCAGCCGGCCTCGTCCTTCGCACCCTCCCCCCTCACCTCCCAACCGGGGCTCCCAGGGCTGCAGCTCTCCGGGCTGTGGCTCCGGACGCTGCTGGTCCCGCTGGCGCTGCTCGTATCGGCAGCGCTCGTCGGATCGCTTCCGGCCTCGGCCCAGGAGACCCGCCAGCCGCGGGAAGAGCCCTCCCGGTCCCCGGTGCAAGACCCGTCTCTGCCCGAGGAAGGGGACGCCACCCTGGTGCTGGAAGGGGGGCGCGGGCTGCTGCGACTGGCCTTTCCGCCGGTCACCGGCGGTGCCAGCCTATCGGCGGCAATGGCCGGCGCCGCGCGCGAGGTCGAGGAGGTGCTGCGGAGCGATCTGGGCTTCTCCGACCTCTTCGTCGTCCAGGGACCGAACGGCTTCGAGGTGCTCAGCCTGACCGGTGACCGGGCGCTCGACTTCGAGCAGCACCGGTCTCTGGGCAACGAGTACCTGATCCAGGCCAACGTCTTGCGCGAGGGGGAGCGGTTCGTCTTCGAGGGCCGGCTCTTCGACCTGGCGGACGGCACCGCCGTGGTGGCCAAGCGCTATCGGGGATCCCCGTCCGTGGCACGGCGCATCGCACACACCTTCGCCAACGAGGTGGTGCGCGGGCTGACCGGCGAGCAGGGGATCTTTCTGACCTCGATCGCGTTCACCTCCGACCGCAGCGGGTTCAAGGAGATCTACCGGATGGACTACGACGGTGCCAACGTCCAGGAGGTGACGGCCCACAAGTCCAGCTCCATGTCCTCCGCCTGGCGGCCGGATGGCTCCGGGATCGCCTACGTCTCGTTCTTCAGCGGCGCTCCCGCCATCTACTTCGCCGCCCTGCCCTCCGGACGCAAGAGCCCGCTGGAGACGGAGGGGTCGTTCAACATCTCTCCCACCTACTCGCCGGACGGCCGCCACCTGCTTTTCACCCGCGCGCTGAGCGGGAACTCGGAGATCTTCGTCGCCGACGCCGACGGCGGCGATCCGCGCCGGCTGACCCACACCGGCGCCATCGACACCAACGCCGCCTGGAGCCCCAAAGGATCCTTCATCGCCTTCACCTCCAGCCGGGCGGGTCAGCCTCATCTGTACCTGATGGACGCCGAGGGCGCCAACCTGCGACGGCTGACCTTCGAGGGCGATTACAACGACGGCGCCGCCTGGCATCCGGAGGGAGACAAGGTGGTCTACGCCACCCGCCGGCAGGGGATCTTCCAGATCGCCGTCACCAACGTCGTCACCCTCGAGACCCGGGTGCTCACCGACGGGTACGGCAACAAGGAGGATCCCCAGTTCGCTCCCGACGGGCGCCACATCGTGTTCACCTCGAACCGCACGGGCACCAAACAAATCTACGTCATGGATGCGAACGGCGGGGATCAGCGACGGCTGACCCGGGAGGGCAACAACGAGTCTCCAGCCTGGTCGCCGGTGCCACGATGAGCCCTCCGCATGCGCCGTGAGGCCTCCCAGGGACCCCCGACAGGACCCCGGGGCCGGAAAATCTGTGCAAAGAGCGGTGAAAAGCAGCGAAAAGCCGTGATTTTCTCGGCTACCCATATTGATGGAACTTGCGGTCTTTGTTACAGTTTCGGCCCGGAAGCGACGCCGCCCAAGTGCCCGCAAACCCAGCGATTCCTTCGGTGAGGAGAGATGAGGATGACCCGCAAGCGGTTGGTTTGGAGTGTAATCCCCCTCGTACTGGTCCTGTTCTTCGGCTGCCCCAAGAAGCCGGCGGAGGCTCCCCCGCCGCCCCCCGAGGTAGAGGCCACCCCGACTCCGCCGCCGGCGGAGGACGTCGAAGAGCCCATGGCCCCGGAGCCCGAGGACGAGGTCGAGGTCGACCCGCTGGACTCCGAGAACCTGCAGGAAGTCAACACCGAAGCCGTCCGTCAGGGCTTCGTCGCCAACGTCTATTTCGATTTCGACAAGAGTAATCTGCGCGACGAGGCGCGCGAGGCGCTGACCGGCAACGCCCGCTGGCTGCGGCAGCATCCGGAGTTTCTCCTCACTATCGCGGGACATTGCGACGAGCGGGGCACCAACGAGTACAACCTCGCGCTCGGCGAGCGCCGCGCCAACACCGCCAAGGACTATCTGACCTCGCTGGGGGTCGAGGCATCCCGGCTCCAGACCATCAGCTACGGCGAGGAGCGCCCGGTGTGCACCCAATCCGACGAGGCGTGCTGGCAGCGCAACCGCCGCGCCCACATGTTGATCACCGGGCGCCGGTGAGCTGCCGAGAGGAGCCCTGCAGGTGATCTCATCTCTTTGCCGTCGGCCACAAGCTCCCATGGCACTCGTGGCGCTGGCCAGCGTCGGCCTCCTCGCGGCCGGCTGTGCCAGCGTCACTCCGGAGGATGTCGACAGCATCCAGGCCCAACTGTCGGACATCCAGAACCAGATCGACCAGTTCCAACAGCAGGCTCCGAGCAAGGACGAGGTGCAGAGCCTCGAGAGCCAGGTCGCCGGGGAGATGCAGTCGCTCCTCCGGTCCGAAGCGGACATGCAGGTGCGGCTGCAGGAGCTGCGGACGCAGATCGAGCAGCTCCGCGCCCAGCTCGAGGACACGAATTACCGGCTGTCGCAGGTGTCCCAGCAGATCGCGGCGACGAATCAGGAGCTGCAAGCCTTTCGGGCTCTGCAACGACGGCCCAGGGAGTCGAGCTCCGGCAACGGGCCGGAGGACTCCCCCGGCCCTCTCTCCGACGTGCAACCGTTGGATCCGGAGAGCCTCTATCAGTCGGCCTACCAGGACTACACCCAGGGGAACTTCGCTCTCGCCATCCAGGGCTTCCGCGAATATCTGCGCAACTTTCCCCAGACGGATCTGTCGGACAACGCCACCTACTGGATCGGCGAGTCCTACTACCGCCAGGGCATGTTCCAGCGGGCCATCGGCCAGTTCGAGGCAGTGCTGGAAGGGTACCCGCGCAGCGACAAGGTGCCCAGCGCGTTGCTCAAGAAAGGCTACGCGCATCTCGAGCTGGGTCAGAGGAACCCGGCCGTCGGCGAGCTGCGGCGAGTGATCCGGGACTTTCCCAACAGCGACGAGGCCAACCTCGCCCGCGAGCGTCTACGGGACCTGGGGGTGGACAGGTAGGCTCGGGCTCTGCTACTCTTTCGCTCCATTGGCCGCACCTCGTGCGTGCGGCTTTCTTGCGTTTGCGGCCCGCCCGGGCCGGCCGGCAGCCTGGATGGAGTCGAAGCGGTAGGATGCCGGAGCCGTAGACTGTCGCAAGCTACAGCCAAGAACAGCCAGGAAGACTGACAGGAAGATCGAGAGACCATGGCGAATACCAAGTCCGCGGAGAAGAGAAACCGACAGAATCTCAAACACCGGGAGCGCAACCGCTACCACCGCTCCCGCATGCGCACGGCGATCAAGAAGCTACGCCAACACATCGAGGCGGGAGAAGCCGACTCCGCCCGCTCGCTGCTGCCGGGCACCCTCGAGCTGATCGATGCCTCCGTGTCCAAGGGCGTGGTGCACCGCAACGCCGCCGCCCGCTACAAGAGCCGTCTGACCCGTGCCGTCGGCTCCCTGGCGAGCTGATTTCGGTAGCCGGGCTCGGTAGACGGGGGGCGCTAGATCGATAGATCGGGCGGCCCGGCAGATCGGACCTCGGTCAGGCCGATCCTCTCCCCTCCTCAGAATCCTTCCAGAAGATCGCTCACCATCGTCTCGGCGAATCGTTCCGAGGCGTCCCGGAGAGCCGTGTCTTCCTGGTCGAAGTACCCTTCCTGGGAAACCTCCACCTCGTACGCCTCCCGGAAGAGGTAGCGCTCGTTGCTCCACAGCACGACGTCGTTCTCCGGGTCGTCGTCACCGTCTTTGCGGGTGAAAGCCATGTTGGCCGTGATCGCGATCTCGTACTCCGTGGCGCGGCCCTGGGCGTCGAAGGTCACAGGCGTCACGCCAAACGCGGTCACCGTCCCCGACAGCACCGCATCCGCGTCCTGGGCGCCGGCCACGACGGTGAACCTCTGACGGGTCACCATCTCGTCGGCGATGGCCCGCGTCAGGAACTGCTCCGCCTGCGTCCGGTTGGTCTGATTGACCAGCGGCTCGACGTACACCCGCCGCACGTCGTCCGGAATGTTGCTGGCCCGACCGACCAGGGCGTAGCCGCAGCCGGTGAGCACACCGGCGACGCTGCATCCGACGACGCAGGATCCGACGAGCAATGCACCGATCCAGCGCGCCTTCGCGCCGGGATGGACCGTCTTCGACAAGCTCAGCGTGTGCACAGGGTCGCCTCCTTGGAATGTCCCAGACTACGGCTTCAGCCTACTTGAGCCTACCCGGAAACGGGTGTTGTTTGAGCAGCCCGTCGAGCAGACCGTTGACGAACCTTCCGGACTGCTCGGAGCCGAACCTTTTGGCCAGCTCGATGGCCTCGTCGACCACCACCAGCTTGGGCACGTCCTGCTGGTAGAGCATCTCGAAGATGGCCAGCCGCAGAATGTTGCGATCGACGGCCGGCATGCGCTCCAGACGCCAGTTGTCGGCCTGCTCGCGGATCAGCCCGTCGATCTCGTCGCCATGCTCCAGCGTGCCCTCGACCAGGGTGCGAGCGTACTCGAAAGCCTCGTGGATCTGCTTCCGCCGACGGGATCCCACGAGCGCCTCGGGCTTTCCCGCCGACGGCTCCCGGTCGTTCTTCCCGGCTCTCTTCTTTCCCTGCGTCCTCTTTCCCTGCGTCCCCTTTGCCAGGGCCTTCTTTCCTTCCGATCCCGCTCCGCGCTTCGCCGGCGCGAGGTACTCCTCGACGTCGAAGGTCGTAAAGATCTGGGGCAGAGAGCTGCCTCCCAGGTCACTCTGGTAGAGCATCTGGAGAGCCATCTCACGCGCGGTGCGCCGCTTCCCGGGCATAATCGCAGATTCAGTCGCCGCGAAGCCCCTGGACCAGAATGGCCATTTCGAGGGCCGCCAAGGCGGCCTCCCAACCCTTGTTGCCTCCCTCGTCACCGGTCCGGGCCACCACCTGCTCCACGGTGTCGCAGGTGAGCACTCCGAATCCGATGGGAATCCGGTACTCGAGAGAGACGCGGGAAATGCCTCGGCTGGCTTCGGCGCAGACGTAGTCGAAGTGTGGAGTTTCCCCTCGAATCACGACACCGAGCGCTACCAGGGCGTCGAAGCTACCGGACGCGGCCAGCTCGGCGAGGGCCAACGGAATCTCGAAGGCTCCGGGCACCCGCACGACGCGCAGGGCCTGCTCGGGGGCGCCGTGGTGCGTCAGACACTCCACCGCTCCTTCCACGAGCCGTAGCACATGCTCTTCGTTGAAGCGCGAAGCGACGAGGCCGAAGCGCCGTCCTTGTGCAGAGAGGGCGTCCTTGCGGTCCCTGGCAGCGTGTTCGAAATCCTTCACGAAAAAGCGCCTCAGTATAGGCAGCGCCCGAAGACGCTGTCAATGAAGCTCCGGCTCAGGGCAGTGATCCGCCGGCGAGCTGTCGAAGGAGGAGACCATAGCCGTCCGCCGTGAGAGCTTTGAGCGTGACATCCGCCAGGAGGCCAGCGACGGCCAGCCACAGCAGACGGGTTTCCCGCGGGCCGAACGGCCACGGCCGTCGGACCACGAGTGGACGAGCGAAGAGACATCCCAGGAGCACGAACGCCATCACCCGGATCACGGACCACGGCACCCAGGCGAGAAGCGAGCCCAGCACGGGTGAGCCCGCCGCGGCAGCGTAGCTCGCCACGAAGTAGCTCATATAGCCCAGCAGGACCGCGCCGAGAGCTAGCCCGAGATAGCCGGCGCTGATCCAGGTCAAGGCCACGAAGACGGCCAGGTGGAGCGCGTGGATGGGAAGAAAAAGGGCGGGCTCCCCCTCCGCTCCTTCCCCGGTGTCGATCCAGTGGAACATCTCCTGACGATAGGGCTCGCCGTTGAGCACCGCACCCTCCGCCAGGCTCGGGCTCAGCAGCACCATCGAGATCACGCCCAACGACAGCAACGCCGCCCAGGCGATGCCCAGACGCCAAGCTCCGACGTAGTCCCTGAGATGGACGCGGGCCAGAAAGGCGCTGTAGAGGGTCAGCGGAGCGACCAGAGGCACCCACCAGCGCCCTGCCGGCAACACCCCCAGCCAGGGGATGGCGGGCGTCAGCAGAAGGGGTACGTAGACCCTGAGATTGCGGGTGAGGGCTGCCTTGTCCATGAGTCGGAGACGCCGGTCGGCCGCCGTGCGGAGCCTGGGGGCCGTGGCGCGCGGCTTACGGTACCACACCGGTGTCCGGACCTGGGACGGCGTCGCCGCTAGGGCGTCTCGGCGCTACCGCTCAGACCGACCGGGTTGCAGGTGTTGCAGCCGCAACACGGGTCGCAGTCGACGTGCGCCTTTTCACACTCGTCCAGCTCCTGGAACAAGTTGCCGCAATCGTCCCCCGTGCAGGTGCAGCCGGAGACACCGACACATTCCATGCCGTCCCACTTCCAGCCGTGGAAGAGGGCGCAACCGCCGGAGCCGGTGGCGTCCTGCGCCCGGCAGGGACAGGGCTTGTGAGCGTCCTGGCAGCCGGTCAGAGTCGGGAACAGCTCGTCGCAGTCACCGCCCAGGCAGGAGCAGCCGTTGACCGCCACGCACTCGACACCGTCCCAGCGATAGCCGAAGAATTGTGCGCAGGAGCCTTCGCCGCGAGCGTCCTGGGGACGGCACAGGCACGAGCGGTTGGCGCTGGCGCACGCGGTCTGGCTGGCGAAGAGCGAGCCGCAGTCGGCGCCGACGCAGTCGCAGCCGGAGATCGCGACGCACGAGGCGCCATCAAACTTCCAGCCGAGGATCACCGTACACGGTCCACTGCCCTGGGCGTCCTGCTTGCGGCACGGGCACTTGTCGTGGATCGCCTGGCACTCGGCGAGAGTCGAAGCCAACAGATCACAGTCGTAGCCGACGCATTCGCAACCGGTGACCGCTTCGCACATCTCGCCGTTCCATTTGTAGCCCCAGATGGCGCGGCAGGGGCCTTCACCGCGGGCGTCCTGCCCCCGGCACAGACACTTGAGGTGCGCCGCCTGGCACTCCGCGGGGCCGGCGAAGAGCTCGCCGCAATCGGGGCCGGAGCACGAGCAGCCCACCAGGGGGTCGCACCGCCCACCGTTCCAGTACCAGCCGAGGATCACCTCGCACAAGCCGACGGGAGTGACGTCCTGGCGCACGCAGGGACAGGACTCGTGGTCGGCCAGACAGTTGGTCCCGGAGGCATAGAGCTTGCCGCAGTCGGTGCCCACGCAGTTGCAGCCGACGAGCTGCTGACAGCGCTGGCCGTCCCAGGCCCAGCCGAGGATCGCCTCACACAGACCCTCGGGCTTGGCGTCCATCGGCTCGCAGGCGCAGCGGCAAAACTTGCGCTGGCACTCCTCGAGGGTGTTGAACAGCTCGCCGCAGTCGGCGCCCACGCAACCGCAGCCGGAGATGCCTTCGCAGGTCATGCCGTTCCAGCGATAGCCCAGAAACAGAGCGCACGCCCCTTGTCCCTGGGCGTCCTGAGGTGGACAGCGGGGATCGATCGCAGCGGGCTCGATGCTGGCCTCCGCGCCGGCCGCGGTGGCGAAGCGCGCTTCGACCTGCGGAGCCGGAGAGGCGACAGCGGGAGCGGGTGCCAGGGAAGCTGTGAGCAAGACGAGAACGGACAGGGGGACGACTCGCATGGCATCTCTCCTCCAGTGATTCAGGCTCGAAGGAGATCCTATCATTCGAAGATCGAGCCCCAGAAGATCGAGCGCCGACGAGTGCGCAGATCGTCCAACGCCGCCTTCATCGTGCCCTGGATCTCCCGGCTGAGGGCCTGCACCGTGGGGAGATCCCCGGCGACCTCGGGACCGTACCGCTCCTCCAGACGGATCGGAGGGAGAAAGAGGGTGTGCCACTTCGACGGCAACGGCACGAGCCCCATCGTCGGGGTGATGGGAAAGCAGGGCCATTCGGTCCAGCGCTTCCAAGCGCGCCAGTCGAGCTTGGCGAGGATCGGGTAGATCTCGGCGCTTCCCACGGTGACGAAGGGGACGACAGGGGCCCGGTTGCGCAACGCCATGCGGACCAGCTCGTCGCGGCCGAAGGCCTTGAGCTCGTAGGCCTCGCGGTAATAGCTGAAGGCGCCGCGGATGCCCTCCGGGAAGATTCCGAGGAGGTCGCCCCGGTCCAGGATCCGGTCGGCGTTCTCGCGGCAGGCGTGGATGCCGCCCAGCTTGGTCATGTAGTCGGCGAGAAAGGGCAGCTTCGCCAGCGCCGGATGCAGCAAAAACCGAGGGGTGCGCCCGGTGGCCCGGCGAACCGCGACCAGGGCCATGACGCCGTCCCAGGGTTGGAAACCGCGGTGGATACCGACCAACACGGCGGGGCCGCTCCGCGGCAGGTGCCCGAGACCGGCCAGCTCGATGCGCCAGTAGACGTCGTGGAGAAAGCGGAAGAGGGTGCGCTCGAAGGCGGCGATGTAGCCCGGATCGAGCCCCCACTCGTCGAAGTCGGGCAGATCCACCTTGGCAGATGACTTCTCAGACTTCTCGGGCGGCGCTCCGGCCTCGCCGGGACGACCCGTCAGATCCCGAGCCACCTCGGCGCTCGATTTCCGCGGCACGAAGCCCAGCTCCTCCGCCAGCCGCTCGCCGGAGACGGTCCACGAATAGCGCAGGTAGGCCAGGTCGTCGTGAGAGTGCCACAGACCCTGGAGCTTGCGGGGGAACGGCACCGACCATCGCCCCGCCAGCCGGAGCGCCCGCCGCAGCGGCACCGGACGCTCGGGAGCCACGTGGAACGTCCCAGTGGGCTCGGCCTCCGTCACTCGCGCTACCGCCTCGCACAGGTCCTCGAGCGAGAGCAACTGCACCGACGGGTCGTGTCCGGGCAGTGGCAAAGCGACCCGCCACCTCCGGCTCCGGCCGGTCAGCAACCGGCCCACCGGGTCTCCTGCGCTCGCCGCCTCGGGGACGGTCACCGGGCGCAGCACTGCCAGCCGGAGACCCGGGTACGCGTCCGTGGCCTGTCGTGCCCGATCCTCCAGCTCCCGCCAGCCGGCGGCGACGCGATTGCCGAAGCGCAGGGCCGCCGTGCGCTCCTCGCGCACCATTCCCGGGTGGTGATGGCTCGGCTCGTGGACGCGGGCGCTGGAGAGCACGGTGAGGTGACGGATCCCCCGCCGGCGTGCGGCTCCGAAGACCGCCCGGGCGTCGTCGAGGTCGGGGAGACCGCCGGAGCCCCGGGCAGCCGCCACGTAGATCCAACGAGTGACGTCGATACTTTCGGACCTGCCGCTTTCCTGCTCCCCCACCGCACCCGTCACCACCGCCGCTCCGAGACGCTGGGCCAGCGCCTCGGTCACCGGCTCGCGTGCGCCGATCACCACGGCGCTCGAGCGGGGACCGGTTCGGCCGGTCACGCGGTTCGCTCGTCGGCAGCCGTCGGTAACGTCGGCAGGTATACGCGCTGACTCGCCCCCTGGCTCGTCCGGCTACCGGTGATGCGCTCGGCCACCTGCATCGCGGAGACGATCACCGGGGTGATCCCTCCGCCAGGCCGGGTCCAGTGGCCGACCAGGTGCAGGTCCTCCACCGGCGCTTCCTGGTCCGGCCGGAACGCTCCGAGTTGCTCCGGCGACATCTCCCAGCCCAACATCGCACCCCCCTGGTTGCAGGTGAAGCGCTCGGCGGTCCTCGCCGAGGCGCTGACCTGGACGACGACGTGCTCCCGGACCCCGGGGATCACCCGCTCCAGATAGCCGGTGACCTCGGCCTCGACCTCCGCCTTGTGGGCGGCCCAGCGCACGGGCGTCCACGACGCTCCCGGCTCCAGCCCCCGGGCCTCCATGTCGAGCACCTTTTGCAAGATCACGATCTGCCCGCCCGGTGGCGCCATCTCCGGCTCGTAGAGGGTGGGCACGAAGATCTTGCAGATCAGCCCGTCGCGACCCACCCGGTCAGGGTCCCAGTGCCGCCAGTGATAGCCCTGGGCTCGCTCGAGGGCCTCCGCCGGCACGCCGCGCAGCCCGATGTGGGAGAGAAAGCACGGGAAGCTGGTGCGCAGCCCACGCAGCTCCTCGATGCGTTGGCGGGGAACGTGCTCCGGCGGCAGCAGGCGCTCGTAGGTCTGCAACAGATCGGCGTTGGAGATCACGGCCCCGGCCGCGACCCGGTGGCGGCCCGCGAGGCGGCCCCGGACGGTCTCCAGCTCCACTCCTCGGGCGCGGCCGTCGCGGACTTGGATCCGCTCCGCCCGCGTGCTCAGGAGAATGTCGCCGCCGGCCCGCTCGAAGCGGTCGGCGAGCTCGTCGGCGAACGCCTGGGAGCCCCCCACCGGGTAGTAGTTGCCCAGGAAGTACGACAGCCGCAGCATGGAGTCGAAGACGAACGAGGTACGGCCGGGCGGTGAGCCCCAGTGGGGGCAGTCGGCGGTGAGCAGCAGCTTGAGCTTCTCACTCCGGAAGGTGCGGTCCAGGACCTCCCGCACGGTCCGGTGCCGCAGATCGCCGAGCCGCTCCGCGGAGCGCCCGCGGAAATAGCAAAGCAGGCCCAGGAGGTAGGCGCGTCGCGCCTCTTCGAAGAACCGGTCGAGCGCTTGCCGCTCCTGCGGGAAGTCCCGATGCAGGCGCTCGAGATAGGTGTCGAGATCCGCCGGTACCTCGAAGCGCGAGCCGTCCGGGAAGTGGAAGGTGTCCACCGGGTCCATTTTCATCCAGCGGGTGGTCACGCCCAGCTCGCCGAGCAGGCTGCCGGTGAGGGTCTTCGGATTGCCCAGCAGCGGATAGAAGTGGCTCGCCGCGTCGAACGTGTAGCCGGCGCGGCGGAAGGTGCTGCAGTAGCCACCGGCCATGTAGTGCTGCTCCACCAACAGCACCCCGAGACCTTCCCGGGCGAGCAGGTTGGCGACAACCAGACCGCCGACACCGGAGCCGATCACCACCGCGTCGTAGCGCTCCCGGGGAGGTCGGTCGCGCAGCCCGCGAAACGGGCGCTTCTGACGCCCAGCCCGCGTCGGAAGGTGCTCGCGCTCTCGCTTCACTTGTCGGTCCCGGTGCCGGCATCCGGAGCCTCCGACCCATCCGGCTCCGGGCGGTTGCGGCCATAGCTCTCATGAGCGTCGACGAACTCGCCGCTGGCGATCGCCGCAGCCATCGAAAGCTCCCCCGCCAGCAGCGTGGCGGCGGCGATCTCCGCGAGCTTCCGGGCTTTGCCGCCGCCGAGGCATCCCAGCATCTCCAGACACTCGCGGGCGGTCCCCTGACCGGTGCCTCCGCCCACCGTCGCCAGGATCAGCGAGGGCAGAGACACCGACGCGTGGAGGTCGCCGTCGCCGGTCGCCTCGAAATGGGTGATCCCTACCGCCGAGCCCGCCACGTTGGCGACGTCCTGGCCGGTGGCGAGGAAGAGGGCGGTCAGACCGTTGGCGTAGTGACCGTTGTAGCCCACCGCGCCGCTTTGCAGGTGCCCCAGCACCGTCGAGCTCCACAGCTCGGCCATCTCCTGCGCGCTGCTGCCCAGAAAGGTACGGACAACCCGCTCCGGCAGCCGCGCCCCGGCCACCACGTGCTTACCCTTGCCACCGCCGAGCAGCGAGCCGCTGACCCGCTTCTCCGAGCCGAAGCCGGAGAACACCAGATAGCCGCGCGCCGCCGTGTGCTCGACGATCCAGCGACAGGCGCGATCTGCGGCCTTGACGATCATGTTCATCCCGTGGGCGTCGCCGGTGGCGAAGCGGAAGCTCACGATCGCCCGGCGCCCGAGGGGAAACACCTCGATCCCCAGCAGCTTACCGTGGCGGGTGGTGGCCTGGGCGGCTGTACGGATCTCGGCCAGGTGATCCGACAGGGACTCGGTGAAGTCCAGGGCCTCCTCGACGCTGTCGAGCTCGAAGATGGGCGCCACGCGGTTCTCATCCCGCAGCACCCGGGCGGTGGCGCCGCCGCTGCGGGAAAGGGCGAGCATGCCCCGCTCGTAGGAGCGCACCAGAGCGCCCTCGGTGGTTGCGAGAGGAACGTAGAGCCTTCCGTGAGCGTGTTGACCGCGTATCTCCAGCGGCCCGGCCACCGCCAGCGGCACCTGGGCAGCACCGATGGGGTTCTCGATATTGCCTCGCATCTGCTCGCTCGGGATCGAGAAGGAGCCCACGTGCTCGAGCCGGGCCCCGGTGCGCTCCTCGACCCACTCGCGGCGCTTCCGTACTTCGTCCGGACCGTAGCCCTGACCCCGGAAACGGGGAATCAGCTCCAACGGGCCTTGCGAGGAGCTCTCCTCCTCCGTCCGCTCTCCGACCGTAGCGGTCCCGCGGTACGTCTCCGCCACGACTTCTCCTTCCCTCCGGCGGCTGCCGGGAAGATTCATTGTCCGTTTTCGATGAGATCGTACCATCGCGCCGTCTCCGCCTGGAGAATCCGGACAGGTGGAAGAAATCTCGGTGAGATTCGCAAGATGGCGGCCGGAGACTCCGTCTATAGACTTCCATGAGCAACCGTCTTCCCAGGTTTCTCCCCGAAGGCGGCGCGTTGGTCGAGGTGACCTACAGGACGATCCAGGGGCGCATGCTTTTGCGCCCGAGCCGGAAGCTCAACGA
>Ga0209956_1000023_pt1 | contig 114937 bp, 86 predicted proteins | sample SalPon2A_C_D1_MG_FD_185720 | JGI IMG/M metagenome (GOLD analysis project Ga0209956, IMG submission 185720) | Soil microbial communities from South San Francisco under conditions of wetland restoration - Salt Pond MetaG R2A_C_D1_MG (SPAdes)... | ecosystem: Environmental > Terrestrial > Soil >...
GGTCAGCGACGACGACCCCGCCGAGAAACAGAGCCGGGCCACTGAAGATCTTCTTCGCCAGGTTTTCGGACAGGGACACCAGGTGATAGCGAGCCGTGGCCGGCGGCTTCCCGGGGGCCTCTTCCCGGGTGACGTCGAAGGGCGCACCGTTGGCCGGTTGGACCAATCCCCGAGACTCGAGAGAGACCAAGAAGTCCTCCATGTCGGGCATTTCACCGTGACGCTGCTCGAACGCCCGCTGGGCGGCGCCCACGTCCAGGCCTTCGGCGAGAAGATCCAGGAGCTCCACCGCCTCCGGAGGAAGTGCCAGAAAGACCCCCGTGTCGGGCCGCCCGATAACCACCTCGTCGCCGCTCTGCTGGCGGGTGAAGGGGTACACGTCGACCGCGAGATCGAGAGGATAGCGCTCAGGGCTTGGATCGACATCCGACATGAGAAATGGATGCTCCTCGGAAGACGGGTGCCGAAGGCACTGTCACCCTCCGGCACCCGAGTCCCTAATCAGAAGGGGCTTACGCGACGCACGGCGGGCAGTAGCAAGCCGCGGTCGTCTTCAGAGTCTCGACCTCACGAATGACGAATTTCTTCATCTGGTCCACCTCCTTTCGGGGTTATTTTGTGTCCAGACTTAGCTGACCTTAGCCAGTTCGTTTATGTGAGTCAAATTGAATTTGAGAGTCCAGATGATCAGCGCGAACGGAGGGCTGAAGCGGGGCTGGAGTGTACGACGCGGATGGCTGGTACCAAGATTGCGCAGAAAGCCACGATCGACAAAATCAGCATGGCGGCCGCCATGGCCAAGACCAGCCCGCCGTCGGCCCCCCCATGGAGAAGGCTTTGAATCCAGCGACCCAGTAGGAAAGAGGCTCCTGCCCCGACGATGAGCCCCAACCCGATGACCACCATGCCCTCCCGCAGCAAGAGGCTCACAACCCGACCGCGATCGGCCCCGAGGGCCATTCGAAGCCCAACCTCGTAGCGGCGACGAGCGACGGAAAAGGCGGTCACCCCGTACACCCCGATTCCGGCCAGGAGCAGGGCGATCCCGCCGAGAACCGACAACAGCACCGCCGCACCTCGAGGAGCCCATAGGGACCGCTTCAAGAATTCCGTGGCAGGTTGCAAATCGGTGACAGGTAGCTGCGGGTCGAGTCCTCGAAACACTTCCTGGACGGCTGTCAGGAGAGCCTGGGGCCGATCGGCACGCACATGCAAAGCGCCGCGTAGCGTCGGCCGTTGGCTCATGGGCACGAACACGAACGGTTGGGGGGCTTCGCCGAGACTCCGGTAGGTCGTCGTCGGGACTACTCCGACCACGAGCGCCGGCTCGCTCTGCTCGTCGAGCTCGATTTCCTGACCAACGGCCTGCCCGTCAGGCCACAGGGCATTCGCGAGCGCTTCGTTCACAACGACAACGGGCTGGCTTTCGGATCGGTCCTGAGCGGAAAAGGATCTCCCAGCTTGGATCGGGATCCCAACCGTGCTGAAGTAGTCAGGAGCGACTGCGGAAGAGCCGGCCCGGACCCCTTCCTGATCACCGAGGTCCCGCCCGATCGGTCGAACCATCGCCCACCATCTCCAGCCACCCAGGAGACGATTTTCTGCGATCGCTACGGACCTGACCCCCGGAAGGCGTGCCACCTCCGCCGTCAGACGCTCCCGGAAGGAATGAGCCCGAGCCTCCTCATACCCCTGAGTTTGCAGATCGAAGCTGGCAACCAGCACCCCCCCTGCGTCGAACCCCGGATCGATTTGTTGGAAGCCACGAAGACTGCCCAGGAAAAATCCTGCGCAGGCCAGGCAGATCAAGCACAAAGCCACTTGCACCAGAACCGAGCCGGCGCGCAGTCGAAGTCTCCCGAGTCGCAGTCCTCGTCGCCGCTCTTGACGCAACGCCGTCATCAAATCCGTCCGCGAGCCTTGAAGCGCCGGGATCAGGCCGAACAACAGAACTGCAAGAACCGTCACGACGAGCGCGAACAACAGGACCGGCCAGTCGAGGGAGAGCTCGCTCGCATTCCGGGCTAGATAGGGAGGACGAAATGTCCATAGAAGACGCCGAATTCCCATCGCTACCAGCATCCCGAAACCTCCGGCGAGCACTCCCAGAAGAAGGCTTTCGCTCAGCAGTTGCGAGAAAAGCTGCCTCCGACTCGCTCCCAGGGACAAACGAACCGAAATCTCTTGCTCGCGCAACAGAGCCCGCGCTGACAACAAGTTGGCGACATTGACGCAAGCCAGCACCAGGAGAAGCCCCACCAGGATCATGAGGAGCCACCCGGCCTTTACGAAGAGTGAGCGACGATCCTGCGGGATGGCTGTTTGATTGAATGGAACGGCTACCAAGACCTGGTCCTGGTTGTCACTCGGATAGGCCCTCTCCAATCTGGACCCGATCGTGGCCAGCTCGGCCTTCACCCGAGGCGTCGTCGTACCGGGCTCCAACCGTCCCAGGACGCCCAGGACTCTGCCACTCCGCAAATCGAAATAGTCCGCAAACGTAAAGATCTCCCGGTACATCATGGTCGGTACCCAGAGAGCGGAGGACAGCACCCTGTTGGTCCCCCGAAAGCCCTCAGGGGCTACACCGACGACACTGAAGGGCCGACCATTGACCAGCAGGGTACGACCCAAGATTGCAGGATCCTCGTCAAACCGCTCTTGCCAGAGCCAGTGACTCAGCACGAGGACCGCATCCCGGCCGGGAGCCTCGTCTTCCGAGGGAAGAAAGAAACGTCCGGTCGCCGGTTGCAGTCCCAATACCTCGAAAAAGTCCGCCGTTACCATCTCGGCGTAGAATTTTTCCGCCCGCTCCCCGATCACCACACCCACTTCCGTCACCTGAAAAGCCGCCATCTGGCTGAATGTCTGAGTGTCTTCCTTCAAGTCCAGATAATTGGGGTAGGAGACCGGTAGATTGCGTTGCTGCCCGGAATCCCGGCTGTACACCACCATCAGCTCTTCAGGGTTCTCCACGGTCGGAAACGGCCGAAGAAGGAGAGCGTTCACCAGCGAAAAGATCGCGACGTTCAGCCCGACCCCGATCGACACCGACAAGATCACGACGATCGAAACGGCAGGGTGGCGGCGTAAGTATTGAAACGCTCCGCGGACGTTGTGGGCCAGGCGAACCATCCATCGTCTCCTTCTATTAGATGAAAAAGAACAATACCACCTCCAAGACGATCCCTGAGATCCTCCGGTTGGCCGTGCCGGAGGAGACGGCCCTACTCCATGCGCAACGCCTCGGACGGCTCGATATCCAGGGCTCTGCGCGCCGGGATCAGGCAGGCCAGCACCCCGGCGACCGCGAGCGACACCACGACCGCGGGCAGTACCCACGGCTCGCCGGTGGGTAGACGCGTGACGAGCATCGCATCCTGGGCGCGGAGGAAACCGAAGGCCATCACCGTGCCCAGGAGAGCGCCGAGCACCAGGTGCTTTCCGGCGGATCCGGTCACCATGCGGAGGATCTGCCGGCGGCTCGCCCCGAGGGCTACTCGCACCCCGATCTCGCGGCTCCGCCGGGTGACGGTGAACGAGAGGATTGCGTAGATCCCGGCCAGCGACAACAGCAGCGCCGTCGCTCCCATCGTGCACAGAGCGGTACCGAGACCGCCGAGGAAGGCCCGCTCCTCCCAGTTGACCCGATCGAGAAGCTGGACGTCGTGGACGGCGAGGTCCGGGTCCAGCTCGGCGATCGCCTTGTGCAGCGGCTCGGTGAGCCGCGTCGGATCCCCTGCGGTGCGCAGGGCGAGGTAGAAGAACCGCGGCTCCTGGGTGAGCGGCAGATAGATCCCGGCCGCGCGGTCGGGATCGGCGGCGGAGAAGCCCAGATCGGGAACGACGCCGACGATCTCCCGCCAGATGGCTTCTTGTCCTCCTTCTCCGGGCGCCACCGTCCGGATTCGTCGCCCGACGGGGTTGCGGCCACCGAGAACCGAAGCGACGAAGGGCTCGTTGACGACGGCCACCGGCAGGGCGAGGTCACCGAAATCCCGCTCGGTGAAGAGCCGTCCGGCCACCACCCGGGCATCGAGAGCCTCGAGGTAGCCCGGCTGGACATAGGCGATCGGAAGCGGCGGCAGCTCCCGTTCGCGCTCATCGGTCTCCGCGGCGAGGAAGACCTGCTGCGTCGGAGGATCCTGACGGGGCAGACGGGACGTGACCCCGGCGGCGGTGACCCCCGGGAGGGCCTGGATGGTCCGGGTGACGGCAGCGGGCCAGTCGGTGGTCCCGGCGATGCCGGTGGTGCTGGAGCGCTCCGGCACCCCCACGGTGACGATCCGCGCCGTGAGGACCGAGCCCCGGGGTAGCTCCTGACCGCCTTCCAGGTACACGACGAAGCCCCGGGCCGCGACCAGGGCGCCGCTGAGCAAGGCGACGGAGAGGGCGAGCTCACCAATCATCATCGCCTTGCCGAGGCGTCCCATGGCGAACCCACTGTCCGCCCGCCCGCGGCGACGGATCTCGGCGGCGGGATCCCGACGGGTGGCCCGCAGCGCCGGCAGCACGCCCCCCACCGCACAGGCCGCCAAGGTGATTCCGACGACGAACACCATCGTGCGCGGGCTGGCCGAGAAGACGATCCAGGACGGCTTCTCATCGATCAGCACGTCGAGCTGCGCCAGGATCCACTGCGCAGCCAGAAGCCCGAGCCCGGCGGCCACGGTTCCCAGGAGGAGCACCTCGGCGGTCAGTTGGCCGATCAGACGCGGGCGGGAAGCACCGAGAGCCGAGCGCACCGCCAGCTCGCCGATGCGCGACGAGGTCCGCGCCAGAATCAGGTTGGCGACGTTGCCCGCAATCACCAGCAGCACGAGCACCAGGACCGTCACCATCACGGTGCCGAACAGTCCAAGGCCGTTGGGGGGCTCGGTGAAGGAGTGGACCGTCAGCCGAGTTTCGACCTCCGAGGGACGCTCTGCCCGCCACCGCCGGGAGAGGGTGACGAGCTCCTCTTCGGCGACCTCTCGGCTCACTTCCGGGCGCAGGATGCCGAAGATCCCGACACCTGCGCGGGCGCCGCTCGCGTCGCCGCCGAGGAACCGTTCGTCGAGGGGGAGCCAGACGTCGCTGCGGGTGGGAAACTCGAAGCTCTCGGGCATCACGCCGACCACGATGCGCTCGATCGCGCCGAGACGGATCCGGCGCCCGACGACGTCGGTGCCACCACCCAGCACGTTGCGCCACAGACTCTCGCCGACCACGGCCACCGGAGGCGCTCCCGGGGCCCCGTCGGCCGGAATCAGGGTCCGCCCCAGTCGCGGAGTGACCGAGAGGAAGCGGAAAGACTCCGGGGTCATGAACGCGCCCTGGACCGGCTCGATCCGGCCCGAGGGTTGGGCGAGATTGACCTGCCCGATACCGAGGGCGCCGAGATGCTCGAGGGTGGTGGTGGACTCGCGGAAGAGGTGATAGCGCTCCAGATCGAGGGAGGTCCGGTGGCCTTCGGGCATCCTCAGCACCCGGAGCGTGACAAAGCGCTCGCCGCCCTCGAAGGGCAGCTCGCCGTGGAGGGAGGCGTCGAGCATGCTGTAGCCCACCATCGCGAGGGTGATGCCCACCGCCAGGGCCAAGACCGCCGTCGCCGCCAGGATCGGTTGCTTACGCATCAGCCGCAGGCTGAGCCGGAGATCCGAGCCGGTGATCCAGGGCAGCCTCGATTCGCCCTCTCGCCATCGATACAGCACGAAAGCGACCGCGACCCTGCAGGCGTCGAGAGAGGAGGCGAGCCAGGCACGGACTCCGCCGAGCCGTTCCCGGCGCCGGCCGTGGGCTTCTTCGAGATCTCCCAGGACATCCTCCCGCCGGTCCTCGGGGACGATCCAACCGAGCAGGAGGCGAGCCCACGCGGGCGCCTTCACGGCGTGCCCTCCAGGCTTGGTTCTAGCCCCTGCCACATAGTGCGCAGGGCGTGTCGCGTCTCGCGGAGCGCCACCAGCCCAGGCTCCTCGATTCGTACATAGCGCCGTGCCTTGCCCCCGCGCTCGGGCAGCGGGTCGCCCAGCCGGGTCGAGACCATGCCTTTGTGCTCCAGGCGTTGCAGAGTCACATAGACGGTGGCTCGGCGGACCGTACGCTCGGTGCGCTCCCGGATCTCCTCCGCGATGGACACCGCGTAGGCTTCGTCCTCTCCCAGCCGCAGCACCGCCAGCAAGACCAAGAGCTCCAGCTCTCCCAAGCCCTTCTTTCCCATGTGCGTCCTCCGGGTCGTTTCCTTGGCCCAAAGCGCCAGGCCAGGGTGTCCTAAAGGTGACTTTGTCACTTTAACCTACGGAACACCGGCTCGTGGGTTGCTTCAATCCCCCTCAATCCCTCGGAGTCGGTGGATCTTGCCTCTGGCTCCGCTCGTGGACGCACCGATGAAGGTCTTGCACGGTCCGCAGATCGGGCAGCTCGGACTCCGCGATCCGGATGCGGTAGCGGTCCTCCAGGGCGGCGACGATATTGACCACGTCGAGTGATTCAGCGCCCAGGTCCTCGAGCAGGCGGTCGTCCGGCGACACCCGGCGACGCCCGAGATGCTGTGCCACCAGGCTCTGGATGTCTCGCAGCTCGACCGTCATCTCGCTTCCTCCCTGGGGCTTCCTTCAACCTCCCCGGCTCGCTCCAACGCCCGCAACACATCGTCGGCGACAGTCTGTGCACCCACCTCGTCGAGGTCCGACTCCAAGTACACCATGTCGAGTTGCAGTCGGTCCCGGAACCATCTCCCCTGCGCGCTGTACTCGGGACCCAGCCCGAGATTGGAGACGAAGGCATGGCTGCTCCGCACGAGGTCGCGTTCCTTCGTCGAAGGGTCGTCGAGCCGCATCACACCGCTGAAGCTGACCGCGGTGGCCGCCATGCGCTCCGAGCGGCGGCGCAGGATGGTCCGCATCAGCCGCTCGCTCATCGCCATCGAGAAGAAGCGGTCACCCCGCCGGACCCCGGCGTCGACCTGCCGCGAGATGGAGTGGGCGAGCGGCCAGAAGCCGCATCCGGGCTCCGCAGGGCCTTCTTGGATCGCTTCGAGCTCGGCCGTATAGCGCAGCATGGTGATGGCGCACCCCAGCCGGTCCTCCACAATCGGGGGTTGGAGGTAAGGCCGGAGATCGGCGAAGGTGAGATAGCGCAACGGCCGCGGTCGGCCGTCGTAGAGCTGCCGGTGGACCGCAATCAGCAGGGCGGCGCAGAGCGCGGCGTTGACCGTGACGCGCTCCCGGCGCAGTGCCCGGACCAGGGCGGCGCTGGCCTCCGCGGAGAGCTCGACGGGCAGGATCCGACAGTGGGCGGGCTCGACGATGGGCGGCCGGCGCAGACCGCGGGAGCGCCACCGAAAGCGCACCTCGTCTCCGATCTGGCGGGCCAGGAACCCCGCGAGCCGGGCTGCTCCACGGAGGCCGCGGTAGGGAGCCGGCACGCGCTCCTCGACCACGGGAAAGAGGGCCGGTGTCTGGGCTTCGGAGGGAGGAGGAGACTGAGGAGGCGCCTGGGGGTCCGCCTCCGGATCGAGCAAGGCGAGCAACTGCCGGAGCAGGGCGGCGCCGGAGGTCGCGTCCATGACCGTGTGGTGGAAGGTCAGAAGGATCTCGCAGGCGCCGTCGCCATCGCAGGCGCCATCGCCGTCGCCGGGGGCCACGTAAACACATCGGACGAGCGGTCCGGACGCAGTGTCGAGGGACTGGGCGAGCTCGTCCTCGGTCTCCCGTCGCCAAGTGATCTCGTCCCGCCGCGTGACCTGCCGCACGGGGATCTCCGGCACACCTTCGGACTCGAAGCGGTAGCGCGCTGAGCGGCCCGCATTGTGTGCGATCCGTACCCGGAGCATCGGTTGGCACGTCTGCAACGCATCGAGCGCCGAGCGCAGACGTCCCGGCGACGGCCCCGTGCCGAGCCGAAGGACGATCACTACCACGAAGGGCGCATGCTCGCCAGTGAGCGTCAGAGCCGTCTCGAAGCTTCCCAGCGGTCGGTCCATCGGAGGCCGCAGATTATCAATCCCTGCTACGATTTGGCTTTCTCTTTTCAACCTCTCATGCCGATGCCCTCTAAGCTCATCTCACCCCTTGAGGCCCTGGAGCGACGGAACCGGGACCAGCCCGCCCAGATCGCTTACCTCTTCGAGGATCGGGAGCACACCTACGGCGAGCTGTGGGGGGAGATCGAGCGCTTCGCCCGGGGTCTCGTCGGGAGAGGCTCTCCAGCGAGCGAAACCGGAGAGGAGCTGCCGCTCCAGGGAGACCGGGTCGTGCTCGTGCTGCCCAACGGCCCGGAGATGTTCGCCGCCTTTTACGGTTGCCAGAGGGCGGGGGCCGTACCCGTGCCGCTGTATCCGGAGTCGGGTGCCGACCGCGTCCTCGATCTCGCTACGGCCTGTGGGGCGACCCGGGTGGTCTGGGGCTCGGATGTCTCGGAGGCCACCCTCGCCACAACCCTACTTCAGGCCGGCGAGAACCTGCATGTCGTCACCTGTGGCGAGATCCTGGCTGCGGCCCCGGAAGACGGCGCTCTACCTGCGTTCCAACCCCCCGATCCCGAGGCCACCGCGTTGCTCCAGTACACCTCGGGAAGCACCGGGGATCCCAAAGGGGTGATCGTTTCCCACGCCAATCTCGCGACCAACGTGGGCCAGATGATCGACGGCATGGAGATCACCGCCGAGGACGTCTTCGTGAGCTGGCTTCCGGTGCACCACGACATGGGTCTGGTGCTGATGACCATGGTTCCCTTCACCATCGGGGCGCGCCTCGTGCTGCTACCCTCCTCGCTCACCGACATTCGACGCTGGCTGCAGGCCATCGCCACCCACAAAGGCACCTTCACCGCCGCTCCCGACTTTGCCTACCGCCTCTGTCTGGCAGCCGTCCGCGACCCCACTCATTTCGATCTCAGCAGCCTGCGGGTCGCCCTCAACGCCGCCGAGCCGGTGCGTGCGACGACCATCCGCCGATTCGAGGAAATGTTCGATCTCGATCGGGTGATGGTCGCCGGATACGGTCTGGCGGAAGCAACGGTTGGGGTGTCGATGCAGCCGTCGGGCACCGCACCAGTGATTTCCCCGCGCGGTCTGGTGGCGATCGGTGAGCCCTTTCCCGACGTGCGCATCCACATCCGCGCCGACACCCGGAGCCCGGTGGAAGGTCGTCCGGCACGCGTCGGGGAGATCGGGGAGCTGTGGGTGGAAAGCCCGGCCAACACTTCCGGCTACTACAGCGCCCCGGAAGCCACCGCCCGCCTGCTCGACGGGTCCGGCTGCATCCGCACCGGGGACCTCGGTTACCGCGACGAGGACGGGCACGTGTTCTTGGTGGGGCGGAGCAAGAACATCATCCTCCAGGCGGGGCACAACCTGGCACCCCAGGAGCTCGAAGAGGCCGTGGACGCCCTGCCCTTCGTTCGCCGCAGCGCCGCGGTCGGGATCGACCGCGGTCGCGTCGAAGGCGAGCAAGCCTACATCTTCGCCGAGCTGCGGCGCGCTCTGCCACCGCCCGCAAACCGTTTGCAGGAAATGGCGACGGAGGTCGTAGCGCGCATCCACAGGCGGCTCGGCCTACGACCCGGAAGGGTGTGTCTGTTGCCACCACGCACGATCCCGCTCACCTCGAACGGAAAGATCCGCCACGCGGCGCTTCGCGCCGCGTATCTCGACGGCACGCTACAGGACCAGGGGCGAATCCTGTACCCGATCGACTGAGCTGCCACCTTCTATCGCTCCTTCTTTCGGTGTGGTTGGTGCTTGGAGTCGAGCATCCCCGGAAAACGCCGTACCGACAACACACCGACATCAGTTCGATGTATACTACGGGGTGTCTGCTTACATCTCGGAAACCACGGAGGATGAGCCGAACGTGATCGGTGCCCTTCGACAGTGCATACCCCCGGTGGGGGCGTTGGGAGAGATAGACCCGAGAGTGATCGCTGGGAGACGCGCCCAGCCAGAACCGATTGTACGTTTGGGACAGTGAGCGGTGACGGGGTTGGCAGGAGATCTGATGGTCTCCAAGACCTACGGCCGCTCCCTTTTTTGCCTCCGAAGAGATCCGAGGAGAGAAGCGCTGGCAAGCTTGTTCGCTTGGTTGTCGTTACTCAGCGCGGCTCAGAGGGTTTCAAGCGGGCTTTCTGAACGAGCTCGGCCACTTGGTGCAAAAGCTGGGCAGCCGGCTCACCCTGGCGCAAGGTGTCGGCCAGCAGGACGAGCGCCGTGGTGGCGTGGTGGGGAAGCCGATGGGCGCGGGCGAGATTTAGCGCCTCACCGGCTTGGACGAGCGCCTCGTCTCGACGGTGACAGCGGTAATGGAGGAGGGCGAGCTCCATGTTGACGACGATCGCATCGTAGGCATCCGCCCGCTCGATGGCTTCTCGGCGGATCGAAGAGAGGTACTTTTCCGCTTGTGCAAACTCCTCGCGCGCAGCAGCGATGCGACCGTGAAGCCAGCGCAGATTGTAGTCCAGAGAGGTGTTGCCGCTGGCGATCTCGGCCTCGATCAGGTCCTCGTCGAACGTCGCGATGTCTAGCGCGGTCTCGTATTCGCCTTGAGCATAGTGATACCGCGCAATCGAGAGCATGGCACAGAGAAACAAGTGGCGGTGACGCTCCGGATCGAGATAGGCCAAAGCCTCGTGGGTCACTTCCAGGGCGGTCACGGGGTCGGCATCGTACTCGTGTGCGATGCCGAGCTGAATCAACACGCGACCCACCTGGTCGTCCGCTCCAATCGACTTGAACAGGAAGGCGGCCCTGTGAAGAAGGCGGCGAGCCCGATCGAGCTGCTGCAGCTCGATGAGCAGTGAGGCGTGGAGCGAGTCGAGCTCGGCGGTGACCGCAGGGTCGCTCACGCCCAAGCTGTGGACGAGGTGGCGAGAGCGCGAGAGCTCCTGCTCGGCCAGACGGAGCTGGTTCCGCAACCGGTGAGCGTTGGCCTGGTAAGCGACCGAGCGGACCCAATGCTCCTGTGCCTCGGGTCCCAAGTCTCTATGACACAGCAGGGATTCGGCGAGCTGCGCCCAGACGAGCGCCTCGCACGGATTCCCCGGTGTGTTGCTCCGGCTCTCCGCGAGAAGGGCGGAGAGCAGGGGCAGATCATGCAGATCTTCCCTATCTACAATCCGAGACCAACGCTGCTCGGCCGGAAGCTCCTGGAGCGTCTCCACAAAGGCTGTCACCGACGCAGTTTCTTCTTCCACCAGCGGGCCTAGAGTGTTCAGCGCTTGGGTGACGGTCTCGAACGTCTGCAGGAAGGGCACTGCGGAGCTTCGACTCTTGGAGAAGGCTGCGATCTCCTCCGCGCATCGGGGACAGAGGCTGGCGAGATGCTCGTGACTGACCGCGAGCAGCCGAATGAGCGCTGCGCTGTCATCCCTTTCGTAGGCGGCGCGAAGCAAGTCGCGCGAGACATGAATGTTGATGGTCATGAGCGCCCTGAGCTCTCCGTTCACCAACAATGTACAGCATCAGCGCAAAATCGTGACAAACCGAGAGAAAATAAGATGGCCCGCTCCCAAGAGACGGAGCAGGCCGAGCACAAGAGATCAGGAGTCAGCAGCCCAGTCCAAATCAATGGGATCACTGCTCTCGTCGTCTAGAGGAGGCGACAAAGTCAGCTCTTCTGTGAATCCGTTCGGGTCGAAGTTGCCGGCTCTGTCGTCCCCGGCGACGGCCGGGCGGAGGGAGTCCGGAGCATCGGGTACGTCGATGTCTGTCACCGGTCCTCCCAGGCCGAAGACGAGGGAGACCGAGACAACCAACCGTGAAAGGGTTGCGAACATGAGGGTACCTTTCCGGAGAGGCACAAGCTTTCGGCTCCATGCCGTCGAAGGCCCCTCCTACCCTCAAGGTGTATTCGACGCTCCGTAAAGGGATTTTGCGTGAGGTGTGAAGATGTGCCGCTCAGCGCGAAAGGATACGGTGCCGACCGCTGTATTGGGCACACGTGGGGCACGATGCGAGGCTTCACGCCTTCGCAAGCGGGGAAAGCTGGCTTGTTGTGAGTGGGAAGCGGCTGGTAGCGCGTACGGGATTCGAACCCGTGTTACCGGCGTGAGAGGCCGGCGTCCTGGACCCCTAGACGAACGCGCCACGTAAAAACCCCGGGGATGTTAGGCCCAGCCCCGGAGTAGAGGGAAGGTAACAGAAACTCCCCAGTAGATCAAGACTGTGCGGCGGGTCTACCCTACGGGACAGCCAGCTTGAAAGGCTCGCTTCTGTTAGAGGCCGATCGGTCCGGCTCGACGGGAATCGAAGTCGTCCATGTCGAAAGTCCCCGACGTGGTGGCCTCCACTTCCTTGGCTCCCCACTGGATGCCTTCGACTCTTCCCAGATCGTTGTCTACCGACGAAATCTGCTCGCAACCCATGCGGCTCCCGTCGTCGTCGACGCAGATCACGATCGAGCCATTGTCGGCGGCCACGCCGGTGGCCGCGGTCCAGTCCACCTCGATGGCGTGCCAACCTGCCGGCACCTCGAGCTCGTTGGAGCCTTCGGTGGTCAAGAACGCGCCATTGTCTTGACGGATCTCGACAAAGAGCCGGTCCTCGTTGGCGATGTCGTTGTGCTTGAAGCCGATCCGGAACTGGGGCAACTCCGCGTTGTTGAAGCCGACGAAGTGCTGGAGCTGCTCGCTGCTCGGCAAGGACATCGAATCGAGATTGACGTAGAACCGGGCCACGTAACGAGTCTCGCTGGTAGGGCTTTGATCTTCCAGCGAGGCGTCCCCGGTGAGTCCCGGATCGATCGCTGCGACGAAGCTCGCTCCCGAAGCGACCGAGAAACCGCTGCCGATAGCGATGCTCTCGCCGGCCTGGAAGGTCACGTCGCCGGTGCCAGTGATGTCGATATTGGCGGCGTCGATGGTGTCGCAGCCTTCGAACACCTCGGTCGTCGAGATGCTCTGATCCGGGATGCTCAGATCGACCGTGCCGGTGCAACCGCTGAGGCTCAAGCGAGCGCCACAGCCACTGCCACCACACCCGGTCCCGGAGCCGGGACGGGCGGCCGCAGACTGGACGGAAATCGAGCTTGCGGACACAGGGCCCGTGACCAGAAGTCCCAGGCAAACGACTGCGACGATGGAAAAGACAGCTTGGAAACGGGTCTTGAAATGCATATTGACTCCTCGACCTCGAGACGTCTGACGTACTAGCGTATGCAGTCCTACTATAAGGCAGACTCTCGACAGGGCACAAGACGCGCAGGAATAGCTATGCGTCTATGGGCGTGCCTGCCGCACAGGTCACCCCGGTTCCCCCGAGACCACAGTAGCCACCGGGATTCTTGGCCAGGTATTGCTGGTGGTAGTCCTCGGCATAGTAAAACTCCGGAGCCTCCCGGATCTCGGTCGAGATCTCGCCAAAGCCCGCTTGTCGGAGCTTCTCCTGGTACGCGTCCCGGGATCTCTCCGCCGCTTCTCGCTGGTCCGCCGAACAGGTGTAGATGCCGGAACGGTACTGGGTGCCGACGTCGTTGCCCTGCCGCATGCCCTGGGTGGGGTCGTGGCTCTCCCAGAAAATCCGGAGCAGCTCCTCATAGGAGATCTTCGCCGGATCGTAGACCACCCGTACCACCTCGTTGTGGCCGGTCCGGCCGGAGCACACTTCACGGTAGGTGGGATTGGGGGTCAAGCCTCCGGCGTAGCCGACGGAGGTGGAGTAGACCCCCTCCGCCTGCCAGAATTGCTTCTCGGCTCCCCAGAAGCACCCCAGGCCAAAGAGGGCGAGCTCGAGGTGGTCCGGGAACGGGGGCTCCAGCGGGGTACCGAGCACGTGGTGCGGCCCGGTGACGGGCATCTTTTCCTGGCGGCCGGGCAGTGCCTGCTCCGGCGTCGGCATCGCGGTCTTGGCTCCGAGTCCCCAAAGCGCCATGGTGGTCTCCTGTCGAACGGTGTCGGTTCGGATCGGGTGCGGCTCGCCATCGAGAGCTTTGCCGCCCCGCTCCTGGTGTAACGTCAAAGAATGCCGGCAAAGTTCCTGGCCGACGCCATGTTGGGAGCCCTCGCCCGTTGGTTGCGGGTGCTGAGCCTCGACACCGCTTACGACCCCTCGATCGACGACCCGGAGCTGGTGGCGATCGCCCTGGAAGAGCAACGGATCCTTCTCACCCGCGACCGCAAGCTGGTCGAGCGCAAGGCGCTCCGCGGACGCCATCTCCTGATCGCCTCCGAGGTCGTGGACGAGCAGGTGGTCCAGGTGTTGGAGCATCTGTCCGAAACGGTGGGTTGGAAGCCCGGACCGAGCAGCCTGTTCCGCCGTTGTCTGCGCTGCAACGTGGCGTTGGAGGAGATGGCGCCGGCCGAGGCCCGCCGATTCGTGGCACCCTTCGTCGCCAGGACCCAGAAGCGTTTCCGCCGCTGCCCGTCCTGCGAGCGCATCTTCTGGACCTCGAGCCATACCCGCCGCATGCGCAAGAGGTTGGAGCGCATGGGGGTGGCGGCGGGCCAGGTGTGATCTGGTCGAAGCGACTCCATCAGAAGCCGTGGCCTTCAGCGGCTCCCGCGAATCTTGTTCTCCAGATCTGAAACAGCTTCTCGCAGTGAGGTGCTCGGTTTCGGACTCTTGCCGCATTCAGCTTGCCCAGGACCTTCGGTCCGTGAAGGGTCTTGTGGTACTTGCCCTTCCGACAATCTCGTGTGGCCTGTTCAAGGCCTTTCATCACGCCGGACTTGGCAACCTTCTCGACATTCGATCCGCGAGCTCGTCGGAGCCAAGCCGCCGAAGCTGGGTGCCGTTCTCGTCGCGCTCGGTCACGATCACCGAGTCGGGAATCTCGGAGAGAGCGCTCACGAGCACATCCGAACGGGTGGTGACGATCAGTTGGGTGCGTTCCGAGGCTTCGATCAAGAGCTCGCCGATCGTGGCAATAGCATCCGGGTGCAGGCCCATCTCCGGCTCCTCCAGGCAGATCACCGGCGGGGGATCCGGGTGACAGAGGATGGTGAGCAGGCACAGGAACCGCAGGGTGCCGTCGGACAGACGCGTCGAGGGGATCGGGTTGGTGAATCCCGATTCACGAAAAAACACCTGGACGGTTCCGCCCTGGATCTTGATGTGGATGTCCTCGACCTCCTCGTAGAGGGAGCGAAGGTGCTGAAGAAGGGCCTCTTTCCTTTTCGGTTCGTTCAGGAGGTTGTTCAAGACCAGACCCAAATTGCTGGCGTCTTCGAGGAGGAAGTCTTCCGGCAGATCCACTTTTTGAGGTAGGCGGGGAGGAGCGTAGCGACTCCGTCTTGGAGGACGCCTGGACGTAGAGAACCGGGGCACCACTCCTGGTAGTCGTAGTAAAAACGGCGTTGAGGGTCGTCGGACGCCTTGTCGCAAACCACCTCGTCGATCAAGTCGAAACGACCTCCGACGGAGGAGAACGCCAACCGATACAGCAGCGGTTTGCTGCCTGGGGGGTAGGAACAGACCACCTCGATCGCGGCGATGGGTTGAGGTTCACCGCCCTTCCACAGCCACTCGTCGACACCACCCCCCTCCCGGATCGGCTTGAGGATGTCTCGGGGCGCTTCCGCCAGCAGAGCCAATGCCTCGATCAAGTTGGACTTTCCCGAGGCGTTGGTGCCGATCAGGACGTTGAGCGGGCCGAGCTCGAAGGGCTCCCTTTTTCCACCATAGGAAAGGATGTTCTCCAACCGGATCGAGCGGAGCAGCGGAGCTCTGGAGTCCATGGCCATTCTGGCGCCGATCCTACCGCTTCTCCGCCCGATCGCCCGACCTCACCGTCCCGAATACCGTGCCCAGCGCCAGATTTCCGGAATTGTCGGCTTCTTGCCGTACATCAGGATCCCCACCCGGTAGACGCGGGAGGCGGCCCAGATCATGAACCCTGTGAAGCCGAAGCCCAGCACGTAGCCCAGCGTGAGCTGCCACCAGGGAGGCATCTTCACCGCGATGCGCACCATCATCATCAGCGGCGTCAACGGCGGAATCAACGACGTGACCACCGCCAGGGTCGAGTCAGGATCGTCCACCACCGGCATCAGAAAGATGAACGGCAGGACGATGAAGATGATCACCACGCCGGCGAGCTGCTGCGCCTCCTGCAGGTCGTTGAAGGCCGAGCCGATCATCGCGTAGCAGGCGCTGAACAGGAAGTAGCCCATCAGGAAGTGGAGGAAGAAGTGGATTACTACCGTGACGGGGATCGTCGGCAGGTTGGCGTCTTCCGGGATGAACGAGAGCATGGTGATCAGGCCCGGCGCGGTGAGCACCAGCGCGGTACCGGCCCAAATGGCGAGCTGGACCAGCCCGACGCAGCCGACACCCAGCAGCTTGCCTCCCATCATCTCCGCCGGGCGCACGGTGGACAGCATCACCTCGACGATGCGCGAGCTCTTCTCTTCCAGAACCCCTTGGAGCACCTGCTGACCGTAAAGGATCAGGACCATGTAGAGGATCACGAAGGTCCCGAGGGCCAACCCCAGGCTGCCCCCGCCGGAGCCGCCGGAGATCTGCGTCGTTCTCAGTCGCACCGAGCGGGTCAGCTCGTCGATCTGCTCGGTGTCGTAGCCTGCCGCCGTCAGGCGCACCTCGCGCACTACCAGGGTCAGAACGTCCTCCAGAGAATCCTGGGTCAGGAAGTTGGAGGTACTCTCGGCGTGGTACTCGACCCTGCCTTCGGCAAGCCCCGTGTCGTCGATCCAGATCCAGGCACCGATCTCCTCGTCGAGAACCCGCTGGTCGAGAGACTCCCGCAACGCCTCGGTGTCCCCGTCGGAGGACACGACCTCAGTCTCGAAGGTGGCACGGCCTCGGCCCGCCTCCGCGCGCTCGGCGAGCACCTGTTGCAGCTTCTCGGCGATGGCCCCGGTGCGATCGACGATGGCCAACTTCTGGCTGGTCTTGGTGGTCTCCGCCAGCAGACTGGGCACGATGACCCAGGCGGCCATCATCAAGGGCAACAGCGCTGTGCCGATCCAGAACCCCTTGGTCTTGACCCGGGCCAGAAACTCCCTCTTGGCGACGATCCCTATGTTTTTCCAACGCAGTCCCCAACGCATCAGACGGCCTCCTTGACCACTTTGACGAAGATTTCTCCCAGGTCCGGCTCTTCGTTGGCGAACTCTTTGACTTCCAGAAACGTGACGATCTGTTGGAGCACTGCGGCGCCTTCCACACCGTCGGCGAGGAGGATCTTGGCCTCGGCGCCGTCCCGCAGGTCGCCGTCGTGGACCACCGCGTGCTCGACGCCGGGTACCTCCTGGAGCCGCGCCAGGTCGCCTTTTGCCACCACCCGGTACGAGTTGCCCCCCTGCTCCCGCTTGATCGCCGCCAGCTCGCCTTGGAGCACCGTGCGGCCCTTGGAGATCAGACAGATGTGGTCGCACAGCTTCTCCGCCTGCTCCATCACATGGGTGGAGAAGAGAATCGTGCGGCCCTCGGCCTTGTAGTCGGAGAGAAGGTCCTTGAACAAGCCCTGGTTGATGGGATCGAGACCGGAGAACGGCTCGTCGAGGATCAGGATCTCCGGCTCGTGGAGCACGGTGCCGACGAGCTGGATCTTCTGCTGCATGCCCTTGGAGAGCTCCTCGACCTTCTTGTCCCTCCAGTCGGAGATGTCCAGCCGCTCGAGCCAGCGGTCCACCCGTGGTCGGGCATCGGCCTTGGAGAGCCCGCGGAGCCGCCCCAGAAAGATCAGGTGATCGACCACCTTCATCTTGCGATACAACCCCCGCTCTTCCGGCAGGTACCCGACCCGGCGCAGGTCGTCCCGGGTTCGGGGGCGGCCGAAGAAGCGCACCTCCCCTTCGTCCGGGGCGAGGATGTCCATGATCATACGGATGCAGGTGGTCTTGCCGGCGCCGTTGGGGCCGAGGAGCCCGAAGATGGTGCCTGGCGGCACCTGCATCGAGACTCCATCCACCGCGGTGTAGTCGCCATACGTCTTGCGGATGGCGTCCACTTCGAGCGTCGCTTCCTTCATCGCTTCCATCGTCCCTCCCGATCTCCCTCGATCTCGCTGCCTAGTCTGCGTTCGAGCTTTGGCCTACGGCCTGGCGTACAATGCGGCGAGCAGTGTCTTGACGCCTTGAGCTTTACGCGCCCGGCTCGCAGAGCATTCCCAGTCTGTACGACCTCGAGTTTCTGCGGACTCTGGATCCGATCCTACTCTCTTGACCATGAAGACCAGATTCTCGCCGACGGGGAACGTTCGTCTCCCTCGATCCCTCGCCTCGAGACTTGGATTCTCGCTCCCGGGATGGCTCGGCCTGGCCCTCCTGTTCTCGCTGCCCTCGGTGGCCACGGCAGAAGTGGACGGCCGGGTCACGGCCTCCTCGGGGTTGCCGGTGGAGGGCGCCCGCGTCGAGCTGCACGACACCGCGGGGAAGACCCTCGAGACCACCACCACCGACGCCCGGGGGAAATTCTCGTTCTCGGACGCCGAGCCGCCGGTCCAGCTTCGGATTCTCCACCCGCGCTTTCGCGAGCTGGTGGTGCCGGTGGCGCCGACAGGCCAGGCCCCACCGCCGGGAGAGACTCTGGAGATCGTGCTCACTCCCAAGCGCGAGGTCTACGAGGAGATCGTGGTCTCCGCCGACCGGGCCGGGGACGCCTACTCGCCGGTGACGATCACCTCCACGTCGGTCACCCCGGAGGAGCTCGTGCGCCCACCCTCGACCCTGCTCGACGTGGTGGAAGGAGTGCCCGGGGTGGCGGAGAACGGCCAGGGTGGCATCTTCCAGGTGTTCTCGATTCGAGGGATCTCGCGCCACCGCATCCTGACGCTGGTGGACGGCATGCAGATCACCAGCGAGCGCCGCGCCGGGGTCTCGGCGTCGTTCGTCGACCCGCAGCTCATGGGAACGGTGGATCTGCTTCGCGGGCCGGCCTCCAGCTACTACGGCTCCGGCGCATTGGGCGGAGTGGTGCAGGTGTTCCCCCGGGACTTCCGCGACTGGAGCGTCCACGCCGGCTACGACAGCGCCGGCGACGAGACCTACCAGGCGGTGGGCTGGGGCGAGGGCGGCTGGTCGCTGGGGGTCGCCCGGAGGCAAAGGAACAACCCCGAGGCACCGGACGGCACTGAGATCTTCTCTCAGTTCGAGCAGGTCTCGGCGACCGTGCAACGCACCTGGGACGTCGGCGAGGAGCGCTCGCTGGAGCTGCTGCTGATCCCCACCTGGGGACGCGACATCGGCAAGGCCAACACGGACTTCCCCGAGCGCACGACCGAGTATCCCGAGGAAAACCACCTGCTGCTCAAGCTGACGTGGCGCGACGAGGATTGGAAGCTCTTCGCCTGGGTCCATCCCCACGACCTGGAGACCGACACGGTGCGGGTCGACGACGGGAGGCTGGTGTCCCGCGACAGGGTGCTCAACGAAGCCTTCGATTTCGGCGCGAGCTTCCAGCGCCACGCGGTGCTGGGCTCGCGGCTCGCGGCCCGCTTTGGCATCGACTACTTCGGACGGCGGGGCGTCGACGCGGAGGAGCTGGAGCTCGTCCCCGGCGAGCCCACGGTACGCAGCCGGACCCTCTCCGGCGGCCAGCAGGATGAAGCCGCGGCGTACGGCTCGCTGCGGCGCCGCGTCGGCCGTGCGAGCCTCGAGGTGGGCAGCCGGCTCACCTGGCAACGGCAAGAGAACGCCGGCCAGGGGAGTCTCGACCACTCCGCCTGGAGCGGGTTCGCCGGTGCCGTGATCCCGTTGGGCAGAGGGTTCGAGGTGGCCGGCAACGTCGGCACCGGGCTGCGTTTTCCCAACCTCTCGGAGCGCTTTTTCACCGGCACCACCGGACGCGGCGAGATCGTCTCCAACGAGAACCTCGACCCCGAGCGCTCGCTCAACAGCGATCTGCGGTTGCGCTGGTTTGGCAACCGCGTTTTCGTCGAGGTGGACGCCTTCGTCAACCGCATCGACGATTACATCGAGCGGATCGAGATCGAGGAGGGTGTTCTGACCTTTGTCAATCTCACCTCCGGACGGCTGGAGGGCCTCGAGACAGAGGGTTTCTTCGAGATCGACGGGCGGCATCAGCTCCTGTGGGGTGGGCATCTCATCGATGGTGAAGCCGACGACGGGTCCCCGCTGGCAGACGTGCCGGCGGATCGGTTCTTCGTCGGGTTCCGTCGCGCGAGCCAGGGAGTGTCGGGAGCGCCGGGCGCCTCGGGAGGAGCCGGAACCTGGCTCGCACCGGGCCGCTGGAGCTGGGAGGCGCGTGTCGAGCGACGGGCCGACCTGGACGATCCGGGGAGCGGCGAGCGGGCGATCGCCGGAGCCACCCTGGTGTCGGCGAGCGTCGGCGTCCAGGTACGGCCCGGGCTGGAGGTCACCCTCAACGGCGCCAACCTCTTGGACGAGGAGTACTTCAACAGCGCCGACGACAAGGTGACGCTGTCGCCGGGACGGTCGGTGGGTCTGGCCTTCGCCTGGCGGCCCTGAGCCGGCGGCGTGTCTACTCCTCGGTGACCCGCTCGGCCACCTCTTCCTGAAGCCTCCTCAGCGCCTCGCTGACGCGGGCAGCTGCTCGCGCTTGACGGTGAGATGCTGCTTGTAGAAGTCCGGACGGCTGATTGATTGGCCCAGACTGCTAAGTCTTCACTACTACTGGCACACCTATCTGGCTCGCGATCTCCGTCGCGAGATCTACTTCGACTTCCGGCGCCTTGATCGAGATGAGGGTGGAGTACCGAACGGGAGCGTTGTACCGCTCGAGGTGTGGGCGCGTCTTCCACCAGCCGAGAGACGGATAGACCGCGATAGCTCCCCGGCCTGCCAGGTCAGCTGCGGTGCCGTGCCAAATGTCGGAATGAAGGGAACCGCGATGCCTGGCGTTCTTGCCGAGATGCCAACCCGGGTCGCCGCCCCTTACGGTCGCACCTGTTTCTTCGTCCCTGGCGGCTGCGTTGACACGGCTACGAAAATCGAGGACGGACTCGTGCGGCCTCTGGACGTCGAAGCGCAGGCCATGCGACTCGTACCTGTATCGCGAACGGGGGCCTCGCGCAGACGGGCTTGGCTCGATGAAGTAGGAAAGGGTAACTCGCATCTCGACTCGTGCTTCCCCAAGCTCCTCAAGTGCTTGGCGAGGTCAAGGGAGTTGATAGAGATGCATGTCTCGCAGCTTCGGCTGGTTGCTGTCTTCTCGCACGAACGGGTGCAGCCACTCTTGCGCTACCATCGTGAGCGAGTTGGCGACACTCCACTCGGCGCGTTCCAGGCTCGGAGCTCCGAACCCACAGGTCCGCACCAGTCCACAGTAGTCGTCCTTCGTCGGATTCTCTGGCAGGAAGCGACTCCGCATCTCCTCCGTCCACTCCGCGGAGTGGACGATCAGCCCTCGGATGGTCTCGGGCCAAAGGCCTGGATACGCACCCATCAACTGGGCTGCCATTCGTGCTGCCAGCGCGGTCGCTGCACTCGTGGCATTGGCGGTGCTGAAGTGCCGCTCAGTCAGTTTGTGATGGGTGGTCAACAGACTCAGACTGGGCATCCAGACTGCGCCCAATCCGTCCAGGGCTGCATTGCCGCCCTCCATCACCACGTCTGGCTTGAGCGGCCAGTGGCCAGCCCAAGTTCGCGAGGTGGTGCTGAAGGGACTGAGGCCTCCTCCGGCCGCAACCGGCTGGAGACTAGAATCGGAACCGACGTCAACCAGATCGGTGCATGCTCCCACCGTCAGGGCGTTCCAAGCTTGCGCGGGATCGTGAATGCCGTCCGTGAGATTGCTGTCAGGGTACTGGGCCCAGTCACCGGGGTCTACTACATTGCCGGCGGAGACAATGAGCAGCCGGGGGTTCTCACCTTGATTCTCAGCGTCAGCCGCTAAACGATCGATCGCTGCCGACCAAGCTGAAGGGCGCCCCCGGTCTCGATTGTCGCGGGCCGTGACAGCCATCCCGAAAACCCGTGGCCGCCGAGGAGCAGATATCTCCGGGCGAGACACGGCTTCGATGGTCAAGTAGGCATGGTGCCTGGCATCGTCCGTATTCGTGCCAGGCTCGACTAGGAGCTTGACGGATTCAAGGCGATGCCGAATCGCGATGGCCTCGCTGGAGCTCAGGGCCGCGACGAGGTCACCAGCCACGGCGAGTCCCGCCATCTGTGTCCCGTGACCATGGTCATCGTTGACGCCCCAAGCTGGCTCGACCGTGTGCTGGGAGTCCTCCTCGAGGATCGGACTGAGCAGCGGGTGTCCACGATTGGCCCCTGTGTCGAGCATGCAGACGACGGGGACCTCATCCTCCGACCCCGGAAACGCCATGCGGCTCAGGAGATCGTCCATCCAATCCGCCTGCTCTTCGGGCTCGAGCTCGTCGAAGAACTCCGCGGTCTCCTTGGCCCGACGGAGCTCGGCAATGCTGTTGAGAGTCAGCATCGACTGCTTCAGGTCGGCCGTCGAGCCATACAGGAGGAGTACAGAGCGCTCGGGAAACGTGACCTCACTCGGTGCAACCCGCAGTCCTTGGAGATCAGCCAGCTTGCGAAATCGGTCGATGTGCATCTGCTGGTTGCGCCTCGCTGGCAGCCAGACCTCCCACCAGATGTCCTCGTCCTCGGACTTGGGTAGCTGGTCGGTGTCGTCCGTCCACAGGGCCTCCAGTGTCGCCGTTCGAAGCGCCTGGATCGCATCGATGAGTCTCTGATGATCCCGAGCACGGCCGATGCTGTCCTTCTTCTCCTCCAGGTACTCGCTGATCCTACGTTCGAATAGCTCCAACTTGCCATCGGGAACGAAGACCGTCGCCAGAGTCTTTTTCCCAGCGTGACGTACATTCAGCAGCTCGATCCCTGATCTCTCTCTGGCCAGACTCTCAAAGGCTAGCTCAATGTCGGGAAAGCTCTCGAACTCGATGGAGAAACCGAGACCAGCCTCGAGACCAGCAGCCTTCTGAGCTGCCACCGCGAGGGCGAGATCTTCCTTGACTTCTCCGAGCTGACCGAGGAGACGGGCACTGTGCTCACCTCGATTACGACCCGGCACCGATTTCCGACTACCCCCCTGCTGCGGGGACTCGTAGCTGTCGGTCTGCGCGAGATCCTCGAGAATGAAGTGCCGGAACTTTTGGTCGTCGTCGCTCCCCACGTCGACCCCTTACCCTTCTCGATCGGCTTCCGGTCCGGACAGGCCGCTAGGCACCCTGCGGCGGATCTCCTTGCGCTCCGTGAGCATCCGTAGGATCTCAGCCTCCCCAATCTCTTCGGTACCCTCGATCAGTGCTGCCTTCAGCACTTCCTCCACGGCTCGACCGACCTCCGCGTAGCTCAGCCCAGCACTCTCTGCCGCCAGCCCCGACCAGCGCACCCCTCGAGTAACAACCTCTAGGCGGGATCGCAACAGTTCCTCGATCTGCTGGGTGTCTGGAAGCGTGTAGCTGAGGACGTCGTCGAATCGCCGGAAAAGGGCGGTGTCCAGGATGTCCGGGTGGTTCGTGGCAGCTAGAATCAGGCTGTGGGACTGGTCTTGCTCGATCATCAACAAGAAGCTGTTGAGCACTCGCCGAATCTCCCCGACATCGTTCGAGGCACTCCGCTGCGACCCGATGGCGTCGAATTCGTCGAAGAAATAGACCCCCCGGGTCTGGCCCGTGGCCTCGAATACCTGTCGCAGCTTCGCCGCCGTTTCGCCCATGAACTTCGTCAGGAGGCCGTCCAGACGTACTTGGAAGAGAGGCAGACCAAGCTCCCCTGCAAGGACCGAAGCCGTCAGCGTCTTGCCAGTGCCTGGCGGCCCCAGTAGGAGGAGCTTACGCCGAGGGGACAATCCGTGAGCGAGGATCTTCTCGGCATGGCGCTGTTCGCGGATCACGCGCCTGATCTCACTTGCCAGATTCTCGCCGAGAACCATGTCGCTCAGACGCGCCTTCGGATAGGAGACGGCGAGCAAGTTGGCGAGCTCGCCGCGGGGTTGACTGATCTGTACCAGTCGGCCCGCACCTCGTTGGGACTTGGCTTTGTCGACAAGAGAGCGGATGTCGTCAGCCAACTTGGCATGACCGAGCCTCGCCTCGTGCGCAGCTACCTGCATCGCGACCGCGAAGAAGCGCTGGTCGTCTCCTTCGAGGTGCGACTTGAGTAGCGCCTTGATCTGCTCCGCCTTAGCCACAGCCGCTCATCTCCTCCCGAGTTGCTTCGATGATACTCGCATTGGTCTGCCTCCGTAGCCCAGCACGCGGGTGGCCCCGGTGAGGGTTTCACCTCCCGATAGCTCACCACCTCTCCTACTCCGCCACCTTCTCCTGCACCTGCTCGAAGAAGTCCTGCAGCGTCTCGCTGACGCGCACCTCGTAGCGCTCCTCGGCGTCCTCCAGGGCGCGGATGCGCTCGGGGAGGCGGGAGATCTCCTCGCGGGCCCGCTGGCGGCTGGCCTCTAGCTCCACCCGGCCGGCGGGGAGGCGCCGGCCTCCTTCCATCACCTTCTCCAGTAGCGGCCGACCGGGGTGGCTCTCGTCGTGACGGGCCAGGACATCGTGCACCGCCGTCCCGTCTTCCTCCTGCCGAAAGACCTGCTTGCGCCCCGGTAGGATCCTCTTGCCGGCCGAGAGCTTGATCCGGCCCCGCCCCGCGTACTCGGTCAGCTTGTAGACGGTGTCGAGGGACGGCGCGTCTTTCGAAACCCCCAGACCGGTGCCCACGCCAAAGCCGTCGATGGGGGCTCCCGCCGCCACCAGGTCGGCGATCTGAAGCTCGTCGAGACCGCCGCTGGCGAAGATCTCGACCCCCTCCAACCCCGCGTCGTCGAGGATCTTGCGGGACTCCCTGGCGAGCTGTGCCAGGTCCCCGGAGTCCAACCGAATCGCCCGCACCCGGAACGCCTCTCCCAGCTCCCGCGCCAGCTCGACGACCTTGCGCACACCCTCCAGCGTGTCGTAGGTGTCCACCAGCAAGACCGTCTCCGGGTAGAGCTCGGCAAAGGCGCGGAAGGCCTCCATCTCGTCGTCGTGGGACTGGATGTAGCTGTGCGCCATGGTGCCGCTGAGGGGGATGCCGTAGATCCGGCCCGCGAGCACGTTGCTGGTGGCGGTGAGACCCGCGATGTGGAAGGCGCGGGCCGCCTTGAGCCCGGCATCGGTGCCGTGCATGCGGCGCAGCCCGAAGTCCACCACGGCGCGCCCCTGCGCCGCTTCCACCACCCGCACCGCTTTGGAGGCCACCACGGTCTGGTGGTGGACCTGATTCATCCCAAAGGTCTCGACGAGCTGCGCCTGAGGCAGCGGCGCGACGACCTCGAGGATCGGCTCGTTGGCGAACACCGGTGTGCCCTCCGGCACCGCGTAGACGTCGCCGGTGAACCGGAGGTCCGCGAGCCAGCGCACGAAATCGGCGCTGAATTCGTCCTGCTCCGCCAGGAAGCCCAGCGCGTCGTCGGAAAAGCGCAGGGTCTCCAGGTAGCGCAGCACGGAGTCGAGACCGCAGGCCAGAAGATAGTTGCGGCCCTTCGGCAGCCGTCGGACGAAGAGACTGAACACCGCCTCGTCGTCCATGCCCTCCCGCCAGTAGGCCTGGAGCATGGTGAGCTGGTAGAGATCGGTGAGGAGCGCCGCGTTGTCGTCCGTCACCCAGGGGGTTGGGGGAGCTTTGGAGTCGGGTCCAGGCATGAGCGCATGATTCCAGACTCTGAAATGGGGCTCAAGACGGGCTGCGGCTCAGGATCCGTCGGTAACCCGCACGATCCGCCATGCCACCACCTCCAGCCGGTGGGCGAAGTGGACCAGGGGTGGGACATGATGTGTGGCCGTCACTTTCCAAGCTTCAGCACCCGCGCAGCTTCGCTAGCGACACGATTGGCTAGAGTTTGCTCGCTAAATCCGGATAGCAAGCCAAGCAGCAGCGCGATTTTTGTGTCTTGAAAAATGGAAGCAGTAGAGAACGCTCCCATTTCGATTGTCAGGATGCGCGTGCTCAACAGCAGGCCGAGAATCGTGGTAAGGATGCCGGCGAATATCAGACGGACTGTCGGCTCCAGCCGGTCTTCTTCCAGAATCTGTAGTTGCTCAAAGCTTAGCTCAACTCTACGAGCCCCGAACGAGACCCAGACTCCCGCCATGCAGCCAGCCCATAGATACAGGAAAGTAGCAATCTCGGACCATGGGCCCGGTGGCGGAAGCGGGCTGACCCATGAAGACAAGAAGTCCCCTATTGCCAGTGAGACAGAATCAATGGTCTGTAGAAAAAATGCACCGAGGAGGGCCAGGAAGCCAAGTAGACTCGCCTTCCAACCAAGTCGTTCCATGTGTTCGTTCTTTACCCGGCCTCCTTCAATGAGAAGAATCTCTTCCCGAATCTGGTCCAGCGCCCTCTGCGCGGTGCTGGTCTTCGGTTTCTCCCCCACCAACCCAGCCTGTGCCAGTGATAACAACTCCTGATACCGCATACGAAATCGAGAATCGTCGGCTTCAGGGTATAGGGCATCGATGACAGCCAGAGTGCGCTCCACCTCGATCATCAGTTTTTCTTGGTCTTCAGGGATCCTTGGTACTTCTTTGGCTACCTCAAACAAGATTCCACGACGGTCCTGCGGATCCTCTGAGACTATAAAGGCACCCCTCGTCGTGGGGGCCTCTTCCAGCTTTTTCTTCTTCATGGCAATTTCTGCCCACAACAGGGACAGCAACCAGGAGAAGGGGCAAGCTTGAAGTCGAAGTCGCCTCTGCGCCCATCACTTGAAGTCGCTTCTGAACGACTAGGACTGCCAAGCTCTTTCTCCATCTCCAAAATGGCGTCAACTAACTTAAGTGCTGTTGGGTGCTGGAATCCGGAAAGAAATTGGTGGAGAGACAAGAGTTCATCAGGGAGCATCCTTTTCTCCTTTTGTGGCTATTAAGAAATACTTGCCAAGAAGGACTATAATGGGTTTCGTGACCGTTTAGTAGCCTTCAGTTCCCACGCCACCACCTCCAGCCGCCGCACAAAATGCAGCAAGGGCGCCACGTCGGGACGCTCCAGAGCGGTGCCGGGAGCCCCCAACGGGCTTGTCAGGGTGTCCTCCTCGATCTCCGCCTCCGCCGGTTGCAGCGGCCAGGGCACGTGGTGGATGTCGCCCCGGTAGACACGGCCGCGGCGATCTGCGGCGTAGAGGCAGTAGCGCTCGGTGAGCCAGTGCTCCAGGGTGCCGGGCTCGCTGAGGTAGGGCTCGCTCACCGGCCGGTAGCGAGCGCGGAAGACCCCCGGCGGCGCGCCCCGGTGGGTGCGGCGGCTGTCGTAGCGGACCCACCCGTCCCGCTCCTCGATCCGCATGCGGGCGTCGAAGTAGGGCAGGTGGAAGGTGAGACGCGCCGTCCGCACCGCCAGCGGGTTGGCGGCGTCGAGGGAAAAGAACCAGACCCCGGGCTTGCTGTGCCCCCGTGAGTCGCCGCCCCCGGGGACCCGCACATACGTCCGGACGTTGAGCTCGGCGAAGGCGGAGACCCAGGGCAGCGGCGGGCACCAGGGCGGGCGGACCCCGTCCATACGAAACGGCACGATTCCCAGCCAGGCCTGACCGTCGAAGGTGTCGAGCTCCAGCCCCTCCGGGATCAGCGGCCGCAGGGCTGCCGCGTCCACCGGCCAGTGGGCGAAGAGCAGGTCGAGCCAGCGCATGGCCATCACCGGCCGCCCCGGTGGCAACGGCCACGGGCGGTGGGCGGTGTCCTGGAGCAGCCCATCGGGACTCGCTCTCGGCATGCCCCGTACCCTATCCGCTAAACAACCCAGGCGTCACCGACATCTCCCTGGACTGAGACCGCTCCTTCAGGAAACCCCTGAGATCTCTATCTCGGAAAGGAGACGCCATGCTCTGCAGCCCCCTTCGCCGGATCACTGGCCCATGGGTCGCGCTCACGGCCCCGCTTGCGATTCCGCTCACGATTCTGGCCCTGATCGTCCCCCTTCCTGCAGAAACGCAAACCCCGCCGAGCACCCTTCAGCCGAAAACCCTTCAACCCAGCGCCCTCGAGCAGATCGGCATCCTCGTCGAGGAGAAGCTGTCCCGGTCTCCCGCCCAGAGGAAGATGGACTCCAACCTGGTCCTGGCGCTCCGGCGGGCTCGCCGAGATCCCCGGCTGGAGGCCCTGCCGAGCCTGCGGTCCCCCGTGACGGCCACCGGAGGCGACTCCCTCCAGGCGCCGGTGCACGTGGAGATCCGCGCCGAGGTCACACCCGGGCTGCTGGAGGAGATCCGAGCCCGGGGCGGCGAGGTGCTGAGCCAAAGCTCTCGCTTCCGCTCCGTGGAGGTGCGGATGCCGTTGGCGCAGTTGGAAAACCTGGCGGCGGCGGAGGAAGTGGACTTCATCGCACCGGTGCAGGGCCGGCTCCTACGCAAGGTTGACACCTCGGAAGGGGACGTGGCCCACGCAGCGGACCTCGCCCGCTCGAACCTCGGTGTCGACGGCACCGGCGTCAAGGTCGGGGTGATCTCGGACGGTGTCGAAACCCTCGCCGACCGCCAGGCGACCGGGGACCTGCCGCCGTCCGTGACGGTTCTGCCGGGGCGCGAGGGAGCCGGCCGCGAGGGCACCGCCATGCTGGAGATCGTCTTCGATCTGGCCCCCGGAGCCGAGCTGCTCTTCGCCACCGGCGGCAACACGCCGGCCCAGATGGCCGACAGCATTCTCGCCCTGGCGGCGGCCGGTGCCCGGGTGATCGTCGACGACGTGGGCTTTGCCCTCGAACCCGTGTTTCAGGACGGCATTCTGGCGCAGACCGTCGAGGCCGTGGTCGCCACGGGAGTCGTGTATGTGTCCTCCGCCGGCAACGCCGGCAACGTCAGCGCCGAGACCTCCGGCGTCTTCGAGGGCGACTACTCGGGGACCGCACTGCCCGCCCCCATCCCCTTCGGAATGTCGGCGGCCGATTTCGGAACCAACGGTTTTTTCGATTCCAACGTCGTGGAGGCGGACGCGCCCCAGCTCTTCACCCTCCACTGGGCCGATCCGGTGAGTGGCTCGGGCAATGACTACGACCTGTATCTGCTCGACGACACGGGATCCTCGGTCCTCGCCTCCTCGACCAACTTTCAGACCGGAACCCAAGATCCCCTCGAAGCGATCGCCTCGTTGATTCCAGGGGATCCGCCCACCCCCATCGATCACACGGACGCTCGTCTCGTCGTGGTCAAGTTCCAGGGGGAGGATCGCTTCTTCCACCTGAACACACACCGGGGCGAGCTTTCCATCGGCACTCGCGGGCAGATCGCGGGACACGCCGCGGCCGCTTCCTGCTTCGGCATTGCCGCGGTCGACGTGGGCACCGCCATGGGCGGCGTGTTCCCAGGCTTTCAGGACAATCCGGAGGTGGAGAGCTTCAGCTCCGACGGTCCCCGCCGGGTCTTCTTCGAGGCGGACGGCACCCCCATCACACCGGGTGACTTCTCCTCGACCGGCGGCCGGCTGCGAGCCAAGCCGGATTTCACCGCCGCCAACCGGGTGAGCACCTCCACTCCCGGTTTCGAGACCTTTGCCGGCACCTCGGCGTCGGCACCTCACGTGGCCGGAATTGCCGCCCTGCTGCTGGAGCTCGGAAACCTGACACCTGGAGGCGTGCGGAACGTCCTGGAGTCCACCGCCCTGGACATGGTGGTCCCCGGCGTGGATTTCGACTCCGGCTTTGGCATCGTGCACGCGGAGAACGCGGTGGGCACCGTCTCGCCGGCTGTACCGGCCTGCTTCGTGGCCGATCTGTTTCTGCAGGGCACGCCCAATACCGGACCCCAGGTCTTCCGCGCCTGTGAGTCGATCACCGCCGGGGAGGGCACCTTCGACGGGGTCACCCTCGTCGCGCACGATGGAGCGCAGCCGGGTACGGTGATTCTGACCTCGGGCTTCTCCAGCAACCAGCTCACCGTCCAGACGACCCCCTGAGCCACCAACCTCGTAAGCCATCGGGTCGGTGCGGAGTCGCCATCCGCGCGCCGGGGGGCGTGGCCCTAAAATGGGCGGAATGGAGAACCCGCCCTCCCGTTCCACCGGCTCCCAAGGCCCTGGCTCCCAAGGCACCGGCTCCGGGGCCGCCCTGCTCCTGATCGACTGCCAGCGCGATTTCTGGACCCCGGAGCACGAGGCGGTGTTCCCCGGGTTCCCCGACGCGGTGGCCCGGCTGCTCTCCCTCTGCCGGCGCGAAGGGATCGAGGTGATCCACGTGCGCTCCCGGTTTGCGCCGGATCGCTCGGACTGGATGCCGCCCTACCGACATCTGGGCTCGATCCCCTGTGTCGCAGGTACGGAGGGAGAGGAGGTGCTGCCCTTCGCCGCCGAGATCGAGGGCGAGCGGGTCTTTCTCAAGCAGACCTTGGACGCCCTGCAAGCGCCGGAGCTGGTCGAGCACCTGCACGGCTCGGGGACGCGCACCGTGTTGGTGGCGGGGCTCGAGACGTCGTTCTGCGTGCTGCTCACCGGGGCCTCCGCGACCCAGGCGGGGTACTGGACCGGCGTGGTCGCCGACGCTGTGGCGGACGACCCGGAGATCGCCGGCCAGCGGTCACCGCTGGAGATCTACGCCGGCAAGCTGTTCTTTCCGCTGCGGCTGGACCAGGTTTCCGGGTTCGCTGCGAAACAAGTCGTAAAAAAGGCGTAACAACCGCGTTTTTTCGGCGTTTGGTCGTCCCCAAAACGGTCTTCTTACCACTTACCACGTTCCTTCGCTCTGCGAACGACCAAACGGTGGTCCAACCGCGTCGGCTCGCTCCCCAGAGCCCCAATCGGCGGGAGATCGGCGTCGCCGGATCCCGGCCGCCCTGCTCTCCCGCCCCAGACTGTGCTCTCGCTGTCCTCTTCTGTGGACGATTCATTCTTGGGCTGCCCACTCAAAATCCTGATGAGCCCGCTATACTGGCGGCGTTTGCTGGAGACGCCGTGGCTCTTGAAGACCCATCCCCCCGACAGAAGGCTCCGCAAAGGCTCCCAACCCGCCGACCGAAGGCCCCTCCCAGACAGTGGCAAGCTCTGACCCTGCTGCTGCCGGTCGCGATCCTCGCCGCCTCCTGCGCCCCCTCCGAGCCGCCGCGTCCAGCTCCCCCCATCGTCCTGATCACCTTCGAGGGGCTGCCTGCCGCCTCGGTGGGGCAGGAGCTCACTCCCAGCCTGCAGGGCTTCTTCGAGGAGGCGGACTGGGCCGGTCAGGGAATCGCGTCCTCGGGCCGGGCGGACACCGCAGCCGCCTCCCTGGTGACCGGGCTCAACCCCTGGCGGCATCGGCTGCAGGGCGCGAACGATGTGCTGGCCCCCCAGCTCTACACTCTTGCCGAGGCGCTGTCCGACCTCGGTTACACCACGTCGGGATACTTCGCCGGCTCGCTGGCGGGACCGCACGGCTTCCAGCAGGGCTTCGGCTACTTTCGGACCTTGCTGCGTGGGCGGGGAGCACAGAGCCACCTGCGGTCTCTGGGGGGGGAATCCGAGCTGGTGTGGATCCACCTCCAACACCCCAGCCCGCCGTGGATCCGGCGCGACTGGCTGTTTCCGGCGGGCGGGCCGCCCTCAAGGTTGCCGCGGCGTGTCGATCCCGAGGATCTGGCGCCGTACCGGAGCCCCGCCATCGAGCCCCCGGAGGCGCAACGGCGCGTCTTCGAGGCCCTCTACCGCAACAACGTGTCCCTCGCCGACGTGCTGCTGGGCCGGCTTCTGCAACACCTCCGCGAGAGCGGTCACTGGAACGACGCGCTGGTGGCGGTCACCTCCACCCAGGGTCAAGAGCTGGGGGGCACCCGAGCGGATCCCATCGCCGGCGGTCTCTCCCGAGGTCTGCTCGAGGTCCCACTGGCCCTCAAGCTGCCCCGTGACTGGGAGACCCCCCTGGCGGTGGCCGAGGGGGAGCGGGTTGCGACCGCCCGGCTCTTCGCAACGCTGGTCGAAGCCGCGGGGGGGCGCTCCGCACCCGGCGTGGCTCCCAGCCTGTTCCAGCCAACGACGGACCGGGGCGTCCTCTCGGAGGGCTATCTCTCGGAAGCCCGTCTCTCGGAGGGCTATCGGGTTTCCTGGCTGGAAGGTGACCACCAGCTCCTGTGGACCCTGCACGGCTCCGGGGCGTCCGGCGACCGAATCCTGCTGCGCTGGAGCGGCGACGCCGGCGGTGGCACCGAGCCCGTGGCCGCGAGCGGGGCCGGGGCCGAGGTCCAGGACCGCCTGACCGAGGAGCTGCGGCGCGAGTGGACCATGTTCGTGCCGGTCGAGAGGTCACCCGCCCGGAGGCTCGGAAGTTGAAATCCGAGAGCAGGTTCCGCGTGTTCCGTCCAGCCCCGATGCTATACTCCAACCCCCCTTTTTCAGGGGGATCGGGGTCCATAGCTCAGCGGTTAGAGCATCCGGCTCATAACCGGCAGGTCCCTGGTTCAAATCCAGGTGGGCCCACCAAATTTCGATTGTTTGCTCGGTTCTCCAGAGAGCCAGCCAGGGAGTCAGGATGACGCAATCCCATCTCGACAAAATCATCTCGCTGCAGGAAGTGCTCGATCACCTCGCGGAGGCGCGGGAGCGGTTGGAAGGCATCCCGGATTGGATGCGCGAGCTTCACGAGGAGCACAGCGAGCGGCTGGCCGAGATCGAGAAGCTGGAAGCGCAAGTCGAGCAGACCCGTCTCGACCGGCGCAACGCCGAGGGATCCATCGCCGACCTCCAGGAGAAGCTCAAGCGGTACCAGGAACAGATCAACACCGTGCAGAACCAGCGCGAGTACGGCGCCCTGCTCCAGGAGATCGATACCGTCAAGAAAGAGATCCGCACCTTGGAGGAACAGGGATTCGAAGCCATGGAGGTGCGCGACGAGGCGGAAAAGAGCCTGGTCGAGAAGCGCGAAGCCTTCCACGAGCTCAACGAGCGCTACCAGGCGGAGCTGGCCAAGTGGGAGGCGGAGAAGCCCGACGTCGAGAAAGAGGTCGCGAGGCTGGAAGCCCGGCGGAAGGAGCTGGAAGAGGAGTTGCCTCTGCCGTTGCGCTCTCAGTTCCAGCGTCTCTACGAGCGCTTCGACGGCCGGGCCACGGCGGCAATCAAGACCATCCAGCGCGGAGCCCGCGGCCAGTTCTGGCACTGCGATGCCTGCAACTACCGGGTGCGTCCGCAGGTGGTGGTGCAGATCCGCACCCAGGGCAGCATCCTCCAGTGCGACTCCTGCAAGCGCATCCTATTCGTCCCGGATGAGGAGGCGGAGGGTTGAGCTCCTCTGATACCGCCCGAGCCTGGATCGACGGCGCCGCCCGCGGCAACCCCGGGGACGCCGGCTTCGGCGTCCACCTCGAACGCGACGGCGTCACCGAGGAGATCGTCGGTTTCCTCGGCCGCACCACCAACAACGTCGCCGAGTACGCGGCACTGCTGGCGGTGCTCACCTACGCACGCCGTGCAGGCATCGTGGATCTCCACGTCCACAGCGACAGCCAACTCCTGGTGCGTCAGCTCGAAGGGCAGTACCGGGTCAAGGCACCGCATCTCGTCCCCATGTTTCTCAAGGTCCTCGAGCTACGGCGGGCGATCCCCCGGCTGAAGGTCAGCCACGTCCGGCGCGAGCAGAACAAGGACGCCGACCGCCTCGCCAACCGCGCCATCGACGAGCGGGCGCCGGTCCCCGACTGGCTGGAGCTCGAAGCCCACGGCGACTAGTAGCTAAACCGGATAGGTACACGGCGGAATGATCCAGGACACGAGCGTGGATCCCGAAATCGACGCGGAGGTGCGACGCCGTTACGAGGCGATCCGCCGTCGTATAGAGGACGCCTGCCAGCGCTCCGGTCGCGACCCCGCGGAGGTCACCCTGGTCGGCGCCAGCAAGAAACAACCCATCGAAAGACTCCGCGCCGCCTGGGCCGCGGGGCTGCGGGTCTTTGGCGAGAACCGGGTGCAGGAAGCCGAGGCCAAGAAACCCCACCTGCCTGCCGAGGCCGAGTGGCACCTCCTGGGACCTTTGCAATCCAACAAGGCGAAGCCGGCAGCCGAGCTGTTCGACGTCGTGCACTCGCTCGACCGGCTCAAGATCGCCCGCCACCTGGACCGCTACGCCGGCGAGGCGGGAAAGCGCCTGCCCTGCTTCATCGAGGCTCTGCTGGGCGGCGAGGAGAGCAAGCACGGATTCCCACCCGCCAAGGTGCTGGAGATCCTCGATCCCCTCGCCGCCTGCGAGCACCTGGAACCGGTGGGTTTGATGGCGATCCCGCCGCCCGGCGACACCCCGGAGGAATCGCGCCGCTGGTTCGCCGAGCTGCGCGTGCTGCGCGATCGGGTGACGGAAAGCGGACGCCTGCCCGGCTTCCGGGGCTGGCTGTCGATGGGCATGAGCGGCGATTTCGAGGTCGCCATCGAGGAAGGCGCCACCCACATTCGCCTCGGAACCTCGCTCTTCGGCCCGCGCGAGTAAAAGGACTCGGGCGATGGGTCGGATGGGTCGGAGTAGCACGCGGGTTGCAAGTCCGCATGAATAAAGTGTTATTATTCACAACCCTCGATCTCGGACATGCAGCCAGGAGGCGCCGATGTCGCTGACACCGCTGGAAATCCAAAAGACGCGCTTCGCGCAAAGGATGCGGGGCTTCGATCCGGAGGAGGTCAGCAACTTCCTCTCCCTGGTCGCCGACGAGCTCGCCACCCGCCTGGGGGAGATCGAGAAGCTGGAACGCGAGGTCAACTACTTCCGGCACCGTCTGGAGGAGACCGAGAAGCGCGAGCACCAGCTCCAGGAGACGTTGTTGCGGGCGCAGAAAGTCTCCGACGAGATCACCTCCGCCGCCGAGCGCGAGGCGCGGCTGCTGATCAAGGAAGCGGAGATGACCGCCGACCGCATCGTCCAGCAGGCGGTGGACCAGTCCACCCGCATCGAGAGCAAGATCACCGAGCTGCGCGCCACCCGTCGCGAGCTCCAGCTCAAGCTCAGAAACACCGTCGACCTCTTCGGCCAGATCGTCTCCGCGGACATGGAGGACGAGCGTTCCACCGCCACCATCCGCACCCTGCCGCGCAAGCTCAAGAAAGAAAGCTCCGCATGAGCTCCAGGGGGACCGCGCTGCCGGCTCCCACCCGGCGGCTGTTTCCGGAAGCCGGCTCGAACGACTCGCTCGATCTCGAAATCCACGCCCCCTACGTTCTCGGCCGTCTGCTAGAGGACGGCGACCGCCGGGACCTCGCCTGGCTGGTGCGTACCTATGGCCGTGAACGCCTGGTCGCTTGGCTGCAGGAGCGGGGCTCCCGCCAGCTTTCCCACCGCAGCCGCGTCTTCTGGCATCTCGTGCTCGACCTCGGAGCTCCCGCGAACACCAACTCGAATACCGATGGGAACGCAGCGGTCCGCGACGCTCTCTGGCCGCTGTAGCCGTTGTAGGCTCGGCTCCCGTGGATGCCGAGACCCCGACGCCCGACTCCCCTCGCCCGGACGCCTTGAGCGCCGCCGCCCGCGAGACCCTCGAAGCCCTCGCCGGAGTGCCTGGGCTCGGCGACTTCTACCTCGCCGGCTCCGCCGCCCTCGCTCTCCACGTGGACCACCGGCGGGTGGCCTCGCTGGACTTCATGGCTCAGGCCAACCGGCTCACCAGCCCGGAGCGCCGCGATCTGCTCCAGGCATTGCTGGAGCTCCAACCCGAGACCCAGGTGGAGACCGCCCGCGACGGGTATCTCTTCGTACGCCTCGCCGAGACCTCGGTGCGGTTCTTCTACTACCCCTACCCACACATCGATCCCTGCGCACGCTTCGCCGCCTTCGACAGTCTCGATGTCGTCTCGAGGGTGGACCTGGGGCTGATGAAGCTGGGCGCGATCATCAGCCGCGGTACCCGCCGCGACTTCGTGGATCTCTACCTCCTGTGCCAGGAGCTGCCGTTGGCGACCCTGCTCGAGCGCTCGCCGGAGAAATTCGGCCACGTGCGGGACTTTCCGCTGCAGGCGCTCAAGGGGTTGGCGGACCTGTCGCTGATCGGCGGTGAGCCGATGCCACGGCTGACCGAGCCGCTGGAGTGGCAAACCGTCGAAGCCTGGCTGACGCGCTCGGTGAAGGAGGAGAGCCGACGCTTCCTTCCTGGCCTGTCGGAATCCTCTTCCGGAGCTTTCTCATGACGGAGCTGCCAGGACCGGTCTTCTCTTTCATCTCTCTCCGAGGTCCCCATCGATCAGAGAGGTCTCCTCGAGGTCGGTCTTGTCAGAAAGTCAAAGCTGTGCCACATATGCGCTTTCATCGAGGAAATCGTGCAGGAGTCAGTATAGAATCCGCTTTCATCGATGAGATTGTGTTGGAGTCGGCGTTGAATCCATTTTCATCCCTGAAGTCGTAAATGTGTCAGCATAGAATCCGCTTTCATCGATGTAATCCAAAACCTGTCGACATAGCATCCGCTTTCATCGATGAAGTCTCCTTTGATGCCGACCAAGAGCTGCTGGAGACGATGAAAGCGAGCTCGAGGCGGAACAGACCGCGCCATGACCGACCTACTCGTTCACCACCTCTCCGAAATCGCTACCCCGCAAGGCACGGCGTCGTGCTCGGGGCCGACCCAGGGCCGGATCGAGCGCTTGTCGGGTGCCGAGGTCCTGTGCCGTGACGGGCGCATCGCCTTCGTCGGCTCGGCGGAGGACCGGCAGCGGCGCTTTGGGGACCTGGCCGGCGTGCCGCGGCTCGACGGCCGGGGCGGCACCCTGATCCCGGGTCTGGTCGATCCCCACACCCACTTGCCCTGGGCGGGCAGTCGCGAGGAGGAATTCGCGCGCCGGCTGGCGGGCGCCACCTACCAGGAGATCGCCGCGGCCGGCGGCGGCATCCTCGCCACCGTCACCGCCACCCGTGGCGCCGGCGAGGAGGAGCTCGAAGCCCTCGTCATCCGACGTCTCGACACCATGCTCGCCCACGGCACGACGACGGCGGAGGCGAAGAGCGGTTACGGTTTGGCGCTGGACCCTGAGCTGCGCCAGCTACGGGCGATCCACGCCGCTTCCGCGGGGCATCCGGTGGATCTGGTGCCGACCCTGCTCGCCGCCCACGAGGTACCGCCGGAGCACCGCGACGCCCGCGAGCGCTATCTCGACCTGGTGTGCGAGGAGATCGTCCCCGCCGCGGCGGAGGCCGGGCTCGCCCGCTTCTGCGACGTCTTCTGTGAGGAGGGGGTGTTCACCGCCGAGGAGTCGCGCCGGGTCCTCCGCGCCGGGGTTGCTCACGGGCTCGAGCCCCGGCTTCACGCCGACGAGTTCGTCGACTCCGGCGGCGCCGAGCTGGCGGCGGAGCTGAGTGCGCGCTCGGCGGACCACCTGATCGCGGTCTCCGACGCCGGCATCGAGGCACTGGCGGCATCGGGCGTCACCGCGGTGCTGCTGCCGGGCACCAGCTTCTTTCTGATGAAGCACCGCTACGCGCCGGCGCGGCGGCTGGTGGAAGCCGGGGTGCCGGTGGCGCTGGCGACGGATTGCAATCCGGGCTCCTCCCACACGGAGTCGATGCCCACGGTGCTCACCCTGGCGGTCTTCGAGATGAGCTTGTCGATCGAGGAGGCGCTCACCGCGGCGACGCTCAACTCCGCCTGCTCGCTGGGGCTGGGCGAGGAGATCGGCACGGTGGAGGAGGGCAAGCGCGCCGACCTGGTGTTGCTGGACGCCCCCAACCTCTTGCACCTGGCCTACCACTACGGCGTCAACCCGGTCGCCGCGGTGGTCAAGGGAGGCCAGGTGGTCCACCGCCGGGCACCCGGGTGGAGCGAGGGCGCCCCGGTGTAGGTGCTAGTCTCCGGAAACATGCCATGGATCCGCATCGTGCCCCCGGCCGAGGCCACCGGGCGACTCGCCAAGCTCTACGACGAAGCGAAGCGCCGCGCGGGGCGGGTGTGGGGGATCCTCTCGGTGATGAGCCCCAACCCGTCCGCCCTCGACAAGGCCGTCGAGCTCTACAAGGTCCTCATGCACCGCAAGTCCCCGCTGTCCCGCGGTCAGCGCGAGATGCTCGCCACCGTGGTCTCGGCGGTCAACGGGTGCGTCTACTGAACGCGCGCCCACGCGCACGACCTCCGGGCCGAGGTCGCGGATTTCGGAATCGAGGACGACGGGAACGGGGGCGCGGCGGACCGCTTCGTCCACGCCGTCGCCGCCGACTGGCGCACGGCACCGCTGTCCCCCGCGGACCGCGCGCTGTGCGCCTACGCCGAGAAGCTCTCACTCCGCCCCGCCGAGATGACGAGGGGGGATCTCGATCCGTTGCGTGAGCACGGCTTCGACGACCGGGCCATCCACGACACGGCGCAGGTGATCGCCGCCTTCAACTACTTCAATCGGGTGGCTGACGGGCTGGGTCTGGAGCCGGAAATCTTCACCCGAGCGTGGGAGATCTCGCCGGATCCGTAGCGGCGGATGCCAAACGAGCGCGGCCCAGCTCACTCCGACCGCAGCACCTCCGCCGGCTGTACCCGGGCCGCCTGGCGGGCGGGGAGCCAGCAAGCGGCGAGGGCGACCAGCACCAGCAACATTCCGGTGACCGCGAAGCTCGCCGGGTCGGCGGTCCCCACGCCAAAGAGCTGGCTTCGCAGCACCCTTCCCGCGCCCAGCGATGCCAGCCATCCCAAGACGAGGCCGACGACCGTGAGCCGCAGCCCCTGCCCCACGACCCGGCGCACCACCATGCCCCGGCCGGCGCCCAGCGCCATGCGCACCCCCATCTCGCGGCGACGTTGACCGACCACCTGCGCCATCAGCCCGTAGAGCCCCACGGCCGCCAGCACCAGCGCCAGAATCGAGAACGCTCCCAAAAGCCCGGCCAGCAGCCGTGGCTGCGCTACCGACGTGCGGCGCAGGCCGTCGAGCGAGCCGAGGTCGGAGATCGCCAGCTCCGGATCCATCCGTGCCACCTCGCGACGCAAGGCGGCGGTGAGATCGAAGGCCGCGGTCTCCGCTCGGATCGCAGCCACCGCGCTGCGGGGCGGGCGGAAGCCATGCTCGATCGCCTGGGCATGGGGCACATAGACGGTCGGCTGCGGCTCCTCCCTCAGCCCCTCGTGACGGATTTCCCCGGCGACACCGACGATCTCGAAGGGCACGTCGTCGGGACGGCTGGCGAGGATCTGGATTTGCTGACCCAGCGGGTCCTCGCCGGGGAAGTAGGCGCGGGCCAGCGCCTCGTCGACGATCGCGACCCGCGGTGCGCTCGCCCGGTCCGCGTCGGTGAAGTCCCGGCCCCGCAGCGGAATCCGCAGGGTGTGGAAGTACCTGGGGCTGACGGCTACGTAGCCCATCGAGGAGGCCTCCTGACCGGCGCGTCGGTCGCGGTCGAGACGTCGAAATCCCTCCGGCCGCAAGCCCTCCGCCAGCGGCAGCGAGGTGGTGACGCCGACCTCGGAGATCCCCGGCAGCGCGGACAGGCGCTCGACGAGCTGGGGGAAGAAGGGCACCAGATCCGCGCGCTCCGGGTAGCGTGCCGACGGCAGCTCGAGCCGCACCGCCACGATTCCTTCGGGATCGAACCCCGGATCCACGTCGAGCAGATTCCACAGACTGCGCAGCAGCAACCCCGAGCCCACGACCAACACCACCGCCAGCGCCACCTCGGCGATCACCAGCGCGCCGCGCAGCCGCGATCGGGATCCTGCCCGGTCGCCCGAGCGCAGGTCGCCGGCCAGCGCGGCACGGGCCGCGCGCATCCCCGGAAGCAGCCCGAAAACCAGCACCGTCACAAGCGAGACACCCGCGGTGAAGGCGAGCACCGCACCGCCGACGCCGATTTCCGCGGCTCGGGGCAGCGCCGTCCCCAACTGGTCGAGCAGCACCTCGACCCCCCAGGCACCCAGCAGCAGACCGAGGGCGCCGCCAGCGAAGGCGAGGAGAACGGACTCCGCCAGGATTTGGGACACTAGCCGCCCAGAGCTCGCCCCCAGAGCCGCGCGCACCGCCATCTCGCGGCGGCGGGCCTCCCCCCGGGCGAGCAGCAGCCCGGCGACGTTGGCGCAAGCGATCAGAAGCACCAAGCCGACGGCTCCGGCGAGCATCCACAGAGGCGTCCGCGCGGCGCTGATGAATGCCTCGGAGAAGGGCTCGGCGCTCATCGGGTGGGCGTGGTCGTAGAGACGTTCCCAGCGGGCGGTCACCGCAGCCATCTCCGCCCTTGCGCCGTCGAGGGTAGCGCCGGGAGTCAGACGGCCGACGACCTGGAGGAAGTGTCCGGAGCGTTCCTGGATCGCGGCGCGGTCGAGCCCCAGTGGCGCCCATAGATCCGCGTCGGGCTGGAGACCGAAGCCTTCCGGGAGCACGCCAACGATGGTGGCCGGAGTACCGTCGATATGCAATCGGCGACCGATCACCGACGGCGAGCCGCCGTAGCGCCGTTGCCACAGACCGTGGGACAGCAGCACCACTGGCTCGGCGCCGGGCAGGTCGTCCGCGGGCGCGAACAGTCGGCCGGCGGCGGCCTTCACACCGAGCACCGGCCACAGCTCGGCGGTGGAGCCGCAGCCGCGGTAACTCTCCGGGGTCCCTTCGCCGGAGAGCACCACGTTGCCGCAGGCCCAGGCCGCCACCCGGTCGAAGACCCGGGTCTCGTCCCGGTAGTCTAGGAATTCAGCCGCCGAGGCGGCGAAACGCAGCCGGCCGTCCTCGGGGAACTGGGTCCAGATGCGCGCCAGGCGATCGGGCTCCGGATAGGGTAGGGGAGCGAGCAGCACGCCGTAGAGCACGGTGAAGATGGCGCTGTTGGCACCGATGCCCAGAGCGAGCGTCAGCACGGCGACGCAGGCGAAGCCGGGGCGGCGGGTCAGGGCACGGCCAGCTCGCCGGAGGTCGGGGAAGACGCTGCGGGCGACGTCACGGGCGGAATCGAGGTGTCCGGTCATCACAGGAGGAGACCAGAGCAAGGCGCGTTCCAGGTGCTGGCAGGGCTCGCTCTCAGACTCCGAGTCCCCGCAAATCCTTCGGATGTAGCGTTTTGACGCCGGGGCACAACGAGATCGCAAAAACACCAGGCTCTCGCGCCGCCTTCGCGGCGTCCCCCATCGAACGGCTCTGTCCCTGAACCGGACAGGCTCGTGGTCAGCCTCGCTTTTCCAGCACCCAGATCATCACCGGGCTCCGGTCCGGCTCGAAGGCCGAACGGTCGTAGCTCCCGTACAGCGCGGCGACCTGGAAGCCCTCATCGCGCGCCATCCCCTCGAACCTTTCACGCAAGATCGCCACCTCGTAGACCGTCGGCAGCTCCAGGTCGCAGACGTCGGCGCAGCGCACCTCGGCCTTCAAGGCCCGCTCCTCGAGCTTGCGGGACAGGACGTCGAGCATGCCCTGCGAGCCGTCGACGCAGGTGAGCTGGGACCCGGCCTCGAGCAGTGGGATGGAGAGCCGGCCGGTGCCGGCCGTGAGCTCGAGGATCGGCCCACGGACCTCCGCCGCTTCCTGCAGAAAGAACGGGAGGTCGTAGTCGGCCGTGACGTAGAGATCGTAGATCTCGGCGATGCGATCGTAGTCGGTCTGTGTTTCGGTCTGCGGGCCGGTCATCTTGACTCAACGCTCCGGCGAGAGCTCTTCGTGTGGGGGCGGCCAAGCTCTCAGCTCGGACACCGGCCGCAGCACGCCGCCGCGCACCACGTAGCGCACCTGTCGAAAGGCGCTCGCGCTCTTCGTGGGATCGGCGGCGAGCACCACCAGGTCCGCCATCTTGCCCTTCTCCACCGTGCCCAACTCGCCCTCGCGGCGCATCGCGCGGGCGCCTCCCTGGGTGGCCGCCACCAGCACCTCCATCGGCGTCAGACCGGCGGCCTCCATCGCCTCCATCTCGGCGTAGACCGAAGGGCCGTGGAGGGTCAGCGGATTGCCCGCGTCGGTGCCCATGGCCACCGGAATCCCGGCGTCGTGCACCGTCTTCAGATTCTCCGCGCCGACGCGCGCCCGGCGCTCGATGACCTCCCGGCGCAGATCGAGACGCTGCAGCGACGGCCCCTCGAGACTCTTGGTCTCCGCAATGCGGGCGCGAATGCCCGAGTCGACGCAACCGTTGGGGTCGTCGATCTCCGGGTCCGTGTCGTGCGTTGCCGCGGCGTACATCCGCAGATAGCCGCCGGGGACGGTCAGGGTGGGGCTGTAGATCGTGCCGTTGTCTCGGGCGAGTTGGAGAAACTCCTCGTCCACCGGCTGGTCCCAGACGCTGTGCACCAGCAGATGGACGCCGGCCCGCAGCGCCACCTTCGCCTCCCGCAGCCCGGTAGCGTGGACGATCAGCGGCACGCCGCGCGCTCCCGCCGCCTCGCCCACGGCCAGCACCGCCGCCTCCATCTCCTCAAAATCCCGCTCCTCGACGGGGATAAACCACACCTTGATCGCCTGCGACCCACGCTCGGCGAGATAGCGGACTCCCTCGCGGCCGGCGTCTCCATCCGCCAGGTAGACGAACTGGCGCTCCGCCGGGAGGTTGAGCCAGAAATCCCAGGTGGAGAGCAACGGTCCGGCCGCCGTCACCCGCGGTGCCAGCGTGTCCCAGCGGGTGCGCTCCGGCAGGTCGAGGGTCCACGGATAGCCTCCGACGTCGAAGACGGAGGTCACCCCGGAGCACAGATAGGAGCGGAACCAGCGCTCCGGATGCGCCTTCTGGGCGGCGATGACGTCCGCGTAGGGATAGCGGTCGCGCACATCGAGGGAGTCGGGGCGACCGTCCGCCCAGCCGGTCTGGCTGAAGTGGACGTGGGCGTCGATCAGCCCGGGGGTGACCCAGTGGCCGGAGACGTCCCGTGTCGTCACCCCGTCGGGAACCGGGCAGGCCCCGCGGGAGCCGGCGCAGTCGATGGTCCCGTCGCGCAGCACCACCACCGCGTCCTCGACCGGATCGGCGCCGGTGCCCTCCACCAACGTGCCTCCCACCAGGGCCAGTGGCGGAGGCGGAGTGCCGGGGAGCGCCTCGAAGGCGGTGGTGACCGCGATCTTCCAACCCTTCCGGGTCTCCACGAACAGCCGCTCGGAGAGACCGGTGGCCTCTCGCGGCTCGGAGCCGCCCTCCCCGCTGCCGTCCTCGAAGACCACGCGGTAGCGGTAAGTGCCGTAGACCACACCCGGTCGCACCGGTGTCAGCCGCAGGTCTTTCGCATCGAACACCACCGGCCAGCCCGTGCCAACGGATTCCGCCAGACCGTCGTAGCCCAGCTCGGAGCCGGTGGGGCCGGTACGCGCCAGGGTCTCCGCGTCGAGATAGCAGGAGAGATACGCCTCGCTATCGCGGTTGGCGATGGCGTCCAGGTTTTTCTGGAACAGCGCTCGGGCGGCGGCGAGATCGGCCGCAGTGTCCCCCGTCTTGTCAGCCATCACAGGAGACGCAGGGGTCACAAGAAGTGAAGTGAAGATCAGAACAGCCAGCGGGCGCGGTAGCTTTCGAAGCACGGAGGATCTCCTAGGGGGAACGACCGGGGTCGGCGCATCGACCACGCGGCGCCCGAGCATTCTGGATGTCTGTCAAGCACGCCTGCCGCTTCAGTGACTTCTGTAGAGTGTCGCTAGAGTGTCGCTAGAGTGTCGCTAAGAAGTGAGTGCTTGCCATCCCGAATAGGCCAGCAACACGCTCCCACGGCTCCGCGGCTTGAAGTAAGGCATGGTATAGAAGACCCTTTATGTTAGCCCGACTACGTTGCTACTATCTCATATCTCATGGAGTTCCCGGGTGAGCAGACTGGGCAAAACGGCTGTAGGTCTGCATCCTGACCCTGTGCCAGTGCTAGGGCCTGCTTTGCCTGACCTCGACCCGGCAACCCATCAGTAGCTTCGGGCTGGGCCATGGCACTGGGTGGGTACTTTGAAATGCTTGCCCTAACAGGACTGAATCCTAGGAGAGATCCACTTAATGCCTGCTCCTGTTACCCACCAGCGCAGAGGTTCCTGGTCTCGGGCCACAGTCCTACTGGGGATCTCGGTAGTCCTGAGCCTCACCACCCCGCTCCACGCCCAGCCCTCCCCGATCCTCGACCTGGCCGCCGTGGACCCGACGGACGGCGACCTGCGCCGGGTGCTCGGCGCCAATGGCAGTGGCTCCTTCGGCGTCCCCGTCGCGGGTGGGGGGGACGTGGACGGCGATGGCCGCATCGACTACGCGGTGGCCTTCATGACCGCCAGCCCCCTCGGTCGCTTCCGCGCCGGGGAGGTAGACCTGGTCTTTGGCGATGGCACCACCGGCGGCACCCTCGACACGGCGCAGGCCCAGTCCTCCGTGCTGCGCGTCCTCGGCGCCGGCCCGCAGGAGAACGCCGGCAGCGAGGTCTGGATGGACGATGTCACCGGCGACGGTCGAGCCGATCTGCTGGTCTGCCGGCAGAACTTTTCGCTCCACGAGGGCCGCACCGGTGCCGGCGCGCTGACGGTCTTCCCCGGCGGCGGCTATCTCAAGAAGCGGGCGGCGAGCCTGGCGGCCTACGATCTGGCGGCCCTCCCCGGGAAAGTCCCCTGGACCACTTTGGTGGGAGCTGCGGCGCTGGACCGGCTGTGCGTCTGGGTGCGCACGGGAGACGTCACCGGCGACGGCATTGCCGATCTGGTGGTCGGTGCGGACCAGGAGGATCTGGGAGGTGAGCTCAACCGCGGCGCCGTCTATGTGGTGCGCGGTGGAGCACACTTGTCCGGCGCAGGGACGGTGGACCTGGCGGACTTTGGCAACCCGGCCTTCGATCTCACCCCGCTGGCCGGCCACGTGGCAAAAGTCACGCCGCCGTCGGGGGCCTCCGGCTACCACTTCGGCGGCACCTGTCTAATCGCCGACCTCGACGGCAACGGGCGCGGGGAGGTACTGGCTGCGGCGGCCCTCAACCGTGCCGGGGCGAGCCTCGATCCGCCGGGTGCCCCCGGCACCGCGCAGGGCTCCGGCGGTGCCCCCGACGGCGAGCTCTACATCGCATGGGACGACAACTTCCCCGGGGGCACGTGGAGCGCAGGGTACGGATTCTCGATTCCCACGGCGCCGGGCACGACCACCACGATCCGCGGCGAGACGGAAAACGTTTCCTTCGGGGAAGAGATCCTCGGCGGCCTCGACTACGACGCCGATGGTGCGGCAGATCTCTTCGTCGGCGATCTCGTCGCCCTGTCGCTCAAGGGCCTGGGGCACGTCTTCTTCGAGGCTCAGGATTTGAAGGGCCAGAGCATCGATCTGGACACCCCGCCCGGGGGCCTGCGCATCACGAGGGTGTTGGGACCGAGCTCCGGGTCCCTGGGAGCGGACACCGCGGCCCACGGGGACTTCGACGGCGACCGCGTGGCGGACCTGGCCTGCGCCTCCCCCCACGACGCCCCGGTGGGGCGTGAGGATGCCGGGGTGGTCCACATCCTCTACGGCCGTTTGGGGGGCTGGCCGGCGACCATCGACCTGGGGCCGGGGAACCTACCGCCGGCGAGCGAAGTGCGCATCGCGGAGATCCGCGGAGCCCACGGCGAGGTGGGAGCCGACCACGGAGACACCCTCGCCTACAGCGCCGCCGCCGGAGACGTGGACGGCGACGGCCGCACCGACCTGATCTGCAACGAAATGCAGGGCAACGGAGCGGCCCCGGGAGCCGAGGACGTCGGCAACCTGTTGGTGATCTCCGGGGAGGCGCTACCGAGCCCATCGATCTTCAGTGACGGGTTCGAGTCGGGGGATGTGGTGGGGTGGGACCTGGCCCTCCCGTGACGGACCACACCCTGACCTCGGGCGAGCTCTTGCCGAACGTCGGTCAGCCCGCTCGTCGTCGTCGAATTCGTCATTCGAGAAGGGTTCCCTGGGCGCTGCGTCCACGAGAAGCACATCCCCGCTGCCCTTCACCCCACCTCCACCCCACCCAGCACCTCCAGCCGTGCCAGCAAACGCGCATCCCCGGTGAGGGTCCAGCTTGTCGGCGGCACGGCGTCGGGGGGGTCTCCGTCGACCACCAGGGAGAAACCTCCGGTGGTGCGAACCTCCACCGGAAACCGACGGTGGCCCAGGTGCACCGCGATCAGAGCCGCGGCCAGGGCTCCCGTTCCCGACGCCAGAGTCTCCGCCTCTACGCCGCGCTCCCAGACGCGCAGCTCGACCGGACCCTCGGGGGGAACTCGTAGGAAGTCCACGTTGGCGCCGTCCGGCATCAGCTCAGGATGACGCCGCAGAGGCGGTCCCAGCTCGGCGATGGGGACCGTGTCGAGCCTCCCCTCCCACACCAGCACGAAATAGGGCACACCGATGCGGATCCGGAAGCCCTGCCAGGAGTGACCGCCGACGTCGAGGGTGAGGGGCTCCGGAGGACCGCCCGGCAGCGGCGCCTCCACCGCGATCTCGCTCGGCCCCGCCCGGCGGGCGAGCACCGGGCCGGCACCGGTGATCAACCGCACCCGGTCCTCCGCCCAGCCCCGGTCGAAGGCCAGCAGCGCCGCACACCGCGTGCCGTTGGCGCACAGCTCGGCACGGCTGCCGTCCGCGTTGTAATGGATCATCTCGACGGTGGGAGGAGCCTCTCCGCCGTCCCGTAGGCGCCGGAGCACGAACACACCGTCGGCTCCGAGCGAGATGCCGCGGCGGCACCAGGCACGGACGCGGCCGGGGGTGGGGTCCTCCGGGGGCTCCAGCAGCGCCAGGAAGTCGTTGCCGGCGCCGGAGAGCCTGTACAGCTCGGTCACCTCAAGGCACCTCAGCGCACCTCGGCGCGCACCTCGGTGGAGGGCTCGCTCTCGTTGCCCTCCCCATCGACCGCGGTGACGCGGTAGATCCAGGCGGTTCCCGGCGCCAATCCGCCGTCGAGGTACTCCCGCCGTGAGCTCGGCTGTTCCGTGAGCCGCTGCCAGTCGTCGGCCGCTCCGGGGGCTCCCGAACGGCGGTAGACCTGGTAGCCGGCGACGTCTGCGGCAGGGCTGTCCTCCCACACCAGCCGCACCTGGCCAGCTTCGGGCAGCGCCACCGGATCCCGCGGCGGATCGGGCGCGAAGACGTCCCGGTACTCGATCTCCCGCTCGCCCCCCAAGGGACTCTCGAGCACCGGATCGAGCGACATCACCGCGGCGACGGTGTAGACGTAGGTCTTGCCGAATTCGGCGCTGTCGTCGAGGGCGCGTAGCTCCGAGGGACCGCCCACCTTCAGCGGCTCGCCCCAGAAGCGGTTGCGCGGATCCCGGCGGTAGACGTGGAAGGCCGCCGGCGGCTCGCCGCCTTCGAAGGCGCTGATGTCGGGCAGGGTCCACGCGACTTCGATCCCTTCCGGCAGCGGAGTGAGCGAGAGATCCCGCGGCGCGGGCGGCGGTGGCCTGGGTACGATCACCGCCTGGTTGGAGAAGTCCGAGGTGTCGCGCTCGGAGACCACGCTCTTGACGGTGAAGAAGAACGTCTGGCGGGGCTCGGTGGCCGGCAGGGGGAGACGGAACGCCAGCTCGCCGCCCACGCTGGCCTCGCGCAGGTCTTGGTCGCGCAGGGTCTGGACCAGCTCGACGGCGCCCTCCAGCTCCCGTGGGTTGAGCGGCTGCGGCGTGCCTTCCTCCGGCGCCGGCCGGGTGAGCGCCCACAGCTCGATCCGTTGGAGCTGCGGCATCGGCGCGCCGGAGACGGTCTCCGACGGGAACGACAGCTCAAAGGCCAGCTCGCGGCCCTTCTGGGCGACGGTGAGGTCCTGGGTGGGCTTGGGGATGAAGCGCAGCGGGGGCATCGGCGGCCCCTTCTTGCCGCAGCCGAGGAGCGGTAGCACGAGGGGCACAAGGAGCGCGGCAACGATCGCCCCCGGGAGCCTACGGGCCTTAGAGGACATAGCGGCTGAGATCCTGGTCTTTGACGGTGTCGGCCAGGGCGTCCTGGACGTACTTGGCGTCGATGGCCACCTTGGCCCCCTTCATGTCCGGCGCCTCGAAGGACACCTCGTCCAGCAGCCTCTCGATGAGGGTGGCCAGCCGGCGGGCACCGATGTTCTCGGTCTGGGAGTTGACCTCGACGGCGAGGCGGGCGATCTCGCGCACGCCGTCCTTGGAGAACGTCAGCTTCACACCCTCGGTGGACATGAGCGCGGCGTACTGCTTGGTGAGGGCAGTCTCCGGCTCGGTGAGGATGCGGACGAAGTCCGCCTCGGTGAGGGCGCGCAGCTCGACCCGGATGGGGAAGCGGCCCTGCAGCTCGGGGATCAGGTCGGACGGACGGCTGACGTGGAAGGCGCCGGCGGCCAGAAACAGGATGTGATCGGTCTGGACCATGCCGTACTTGGTGGAGACGGTGGTGCCTTCGACGATGGGCAGCAGGTCCCGCTGCACCCCCTCGCGGGAGACGTCGGGGCCACCGCGGCTGCCGGCCTCGCGACCGGCCACCTTGTCGATCTCGTCGAGGAAGATCATGCCGTCCTGCTCGACCCGGCGGCGCGCATCGCGCGACACCTGCTGGCGGTCGATGAGCTTCTCCGCCTCCTGCTGGATCAGGATCTCCCGTGCCTCCTCGACGGTCACCTGCTGGCGCTTGCGGCGGCCGAAGAGCCCCGGGAGCATCTCCTTCATGTTGATCCCCACCTCCTCGACGCCCTGGGGGGTGAACATCTCGAAGCTGGGGAGATTGGTTTCCTCGATTTCGATCTCGACCTTGCGCTTGTCCAGCTTGCCGGTGCGCAGCATCTTGCGGAACTTCTCGCGGGTGGCCTGGAGCTCGTCCTGATCGGGGTCGGACTCGATCTCCTCGAGGTCGAAGCCGGTGTGCATCGAGCTCTTGACCGAGGGGGCCTGCTGCGGGACGAGGAGTTGAAGCAGGCGGTCCTCGGCCCGCTGCTCGGCCAGGTCCTGCACCGCGGCCCGTTTTTCCTCACGCACCATGACGACGGCGATCTCCACCAGGTCGCGCACCATCGATTCGACGTCGCGGCCGACGTAGCCCACCTCGGTGAACTTGCTGGCCTCCACCTTGAGGAACGGTGCCTTGGCGAGCCGGGCCAGACGGCGCGCGATCTCGGTCTTGCCGACGCCGGTGGGTCCGATCATCAGGATGTTCTTGGGCATGATCTCGCGCGCCATCTCGGACTCGAGCTGGAGCCGCCGCCAACGGTTGCGCAATGCGATGGCCACGGCGCGCTTGGCGTCCTTCTGGCCGACCACATACTTGTCCAGCTCGGCCACGATCTGCCGCGGGGTCATCTCTTCGAGGGGGATGGAGGTCGCCGCCTCCCCGGCCAGCTCAATCGCCATCGCTTTCCAGCTCCTCGAGGGTCAGGTGATCGTTGGTGAAGACACAGATCTCGGAGGCGATCTTCATCGCCTCCCGGACGATCTCGACCGCGGACAGGTCGGTGAAGCGGAACAGCGCACGGGCGGCTGAGAACGCGAAGTTGCCCCCGGAGCCGATGGCCAGGATGCCGTCGTCGTCGGGCTGCATGAGATCGCCGTTGCCGCTGACGAAGAAGCTGTTGCGGACATCGGCGACGAGAAGCTGGGCCTGGAGCTGGCGCAGAGCGCGGTCGGTGCGCCAGTCCTTGGCCAGCTCCACCACCGCCCGCTCCAAGTTGCCGGCGTACTCCTCCAGCTTGGCCTCCAGCCGGGTAAAGAGGGCGAGGCCGTCCGCGGCGCCACCCGCGAAGCCCACCAGGACTTTTCCGTGGCCGGCGCGCCGCACCTTGGCGGCGCCCGCCTTGATCACCGTGTTGTTGACCGTGACCTGCCCGTCGCTCGCCATGACGGTCTTGCCGTCCCGGCGCACCAGGAGCACGGTCGTGGAGTGCGTTTCATCCATAGGCAGGGGATTGTACCAGCGAGAGGACACCTCCGGATCGGCAGAGTGCCCCTCCCGGCGAGGGCCGGGCGCTCCATGCCCGGTTAGGGCTTGCGCGCCCGTGGGTGGGCCTCCCGATAGACCGACAGCAGGCGGTCGACCTCCAGGTGAGTGTACCGCTGCGTGGTGGACAGCGACGCGTGGCCCAGCAGCTCCTGGATCGCGCGCAGATCCGCCCCCTGCTCCAGCAGATGGGTGGCGAAGGTGTGACGCAGGGTGTGCGGATGCACCCCGGAGGCCAGCGCCGCGCCCTCGACGTGCTTGTCGACGATCCGGCCCACCGAACGGGCGCTGAGCCGTCCACCGAGGAAGTTGAGCCACACCGGCTCGTCCCGCACGTCGTCCGGCCGCCGGTCCGCACCGGCCTCCTGGCGCAGCTCCTCCCACACCGCGAGCCACTCCCGCAGCGCCTGCGCCGCCGGGCGTCCGAAAGGCACCATGCGCTCTTTCGACCCTTTGCCCATCACCCGCAAGGTGCGGGCGGAGAGGTCCAGGTCCCGCCAATCGAGGCTGACGATTTCGCTCAGCCGCAGTCCGGTGGCGTAGAGCAGCTCGAGCAGCGCCCGGTCCCGTCGAGTCAGAGGATCGTCCCCCTCGGGTGCTTCCAGCAGGCTCTCGATCTCCCCCGGCCGCAGATGGCGCGGAAGCCGTTTCTCGTACTTGGGGGTGCGTACCGGGTTCGCCGGGTTGGCCTCCACCTCGCCGATCCGGTAGGCCCAGCGAAAGAAGCTTTTGACCGCCGACAACGCCTTTCCCTGGGTCCGGCGCCCGAGCCCGGCCTTGTGCAGGGCGGCGAGAAACGAGCGCACCGCCAAGGTGTCCGGATCCTGCAGCGTGACCTCCGCTGGATACCGGCCGAGGAAGTCACGGCAGACGAAGACGTGAAAGCGGCTCAGCTCGCGAGCATAGACCTCGATCGTGTTGGGGGAGAGGCCCCGCTCATCCTCCACGTGCTCGAGAAACCGGCGGATGGCCCGCCCGAGAGGGCCGGAGAGGGTCCATGCCTCCGTCTCGTCCGCCGGGTCTGTCGTCGCCTTGCTGGTTGGGGTGCGGGCCACGGGGCGACTATACCGTGCACTGGCTAGCTCTCTTCCCGCGATGGGTCTTCGAGAAGCGCGGCGAAGACGCCGATCATCGACCGATGCTCGCCCCGCATCGACTCGGCAGTCGGCACCGACGACTGCCAGCTCGTGGGCGATGGCGCGCTCAGTGAGCTCGTTCATCGACATCCCGAGCAGCTCAGCAGTCAGCTTGAGACCGCGATGGGTCCGCGGAACGCTAGAGCGCAGGATCGTGACCAGACCCTGTCCCGCCCCGACCGCTACATCTGGCCAACCCGGTAGCCCGCTTGCCGCAGCAGCTCCACCAGGCTGCCGTCGCCGACCAGGTGCGCCGCACCGACCACCACCAGCAGCGACCCGTGCTCGCGGAGCAGCTCCTCGATCCGCGGTAACCAGTTGCGGTTGCGCTCCTCCAGCAGCTTGTCGAAGAGCACCGGGAATCGCTTCTCCTCGTCGGCGAACATCTCCTCGAGACCCTCGGTGTCACCCGCCTCCCACAGCGCCACCATCTCGTCGGCCGCGTCCGTGGTGTCGCCCGCTTCTTGCAAGGTTTGGAGCAGGAACATCTCCTGCTCCTCGCGGGTGAAGCTGTCGAAAAAAGCGAGCTGCTCGGCCGCGGTCTCCAGGGCGACTCGCTCCTTGCCGGTCTCCTTGGCGCGCTGGAAGAGGACGTGGTCCAGCCCCGCCTGGGCGGAGTAGCCGTCCGACTCCAGCTCACCGATGGAGAGCGTCAAGGCCATGAACCAGGGCTTGGCCTTGGCGAACGTGAGCAGAAAGCTGGGATCGTTGACCCGCTCCAAGACGAGGGCCCAGGTCTTGTCCGACAGCTCGCTCTGCAGCGTGCGCTGGTCCTGGAAGAAGGCCAGCTCGAGGATCCCCAGTGGATCGGCGTAGACCTCGTCGAGGTCCAGCTCGAAGACCACCGCGTCGGCCTCGGCGAAGGCGGTCTCGACGACCTCCGGCAACGACGCGGCCTCCGCACGCCCCAGGTGGATCGAGCCGAGCAGATAGGCGGTGCCCAGCTCGGTCGGCGTCTGCCCTGCAGCGACGCGCCAGAGTGCGTGCCGACCGGTCTCCGGAGCGGTCGTTACAGAAGGAGTCTGCGCAGTTCCGCAGCTTGCGAGCCCGAAGAGGCCGCCGACGAGACTGCAAGACAGCCCCAGGAAAAGAAGGATGGATCTCGCGGTGCGCATCTCGGGTCTCCTCAAGGCTTCCGAGCCTCAGACCTCGACGGTTTGCGGGGATCGCCTCGGCGGCGTGATCGGCGGCACCGACAGCTTGCCGGCATCGAGCGGCAGACCTTGCCGCTCCGCCCAGGCGGCCAGGGCCTCCCCGGCGCGCGCGGCGTACGCCTCCCGGCGCTGCTTCCTGGGTACCCGCCGTTCGAGGTCCTCGAACAAGCCGTAGTTGATGTTCGCCGGCTGGAAGCTCTTGGGCTTGGACTCGGTGAGATGACGCGCCAGCGCGCCGAGGGCAGTGGTGCCCGGGAAGGGCTCCGGCTCTTTCCCCGCGCTTTCCAGGGCCTTGTACAGCGCGATGGCGAGCCCCGTCGCCGCGGACTCGAGATAGCCCTCGACGCCGGTGATCTGCCCCGCCAGCCGCACCCGTGGCTCGTTCTTCACCCGGTAAAAGCGGTCGAGATGGGTGGGCCCGTTGATGAAAGTGTTGCGGTGGATCTGCCCCAGGCGCACGAATTCGGCGTTCTCGAAGCCGGGGATCATGGCGAAGACCCGTTTCTGCTCCGGCCACTTCATGCGCGACTGGAACCCCACCAGATTGAGGTGGGAGCGGGCCAGGTTCTCCTGGCGGAGCTGCACCACCGCCCAGGGATCGGAGCCGTCCGGCGGCGTCAGCCCGACCGGCTTCATACTGCCGAAGCGCAGGGTGTCCACCCCGCGCCGGGCCAGCTCCTCGATCGGGAGGCAGCCCTCGAAGAAGAGGTCCTTCTCGAAGTCGCGGAGCGGCAGCACCTCGGCGTTCACCAGGGCGTCGTAGAAGGCCAAGTACTGCTCCTTGGACATCGCCGCGTTGAGATAGTCGTCGCCGTCACCCTTGCCGTAGCGCGACTGCCAGAAGAGCCGGGACATGTCGAGGCTCTCGGCATCGACGATGGGTGCGATGGCGTCATAGAAGTAGAGGTACTCGCCGCCCAGCAGGTCCCGGAGCGCCGCCGCCAGCGCGTCGGAGGTCAGCGGTCCGGTGGCGAGCACCGCCTCGCCGTCCGGGATCTCGGTGACCTCGCCGGGACGGATCTCGACCCGGGGATGAGCTTCCAGGACCTCCGTCACCCGGCGGGCGAAGCGGTCGCGGTCCATGGCCAGCGCGCCGCCGGCGGGCACCGAGGCCTCGCGGGCCGAGCGCAGGATCAGCGAGCCGAAGGCCTCCATCTCGCGCTTGAGCAACCCGGCGGCGTGGAAGGGATCGTCGCTGCGAAAGGAGTTGGAGCACACCAGCTCGGCGAAGTCGCCGGTGTGGTGGGCGGGAGTCGGCGTTTCCGGCCGCATCTCGTGGAGCACCACCGGGACGCCACGCTCGGCGAGCTGGAAGGCGCACTCCGAGCCGGCCAGACCGGCGCCGACGACGTGGACCGGACGACCCTCACCCGCTCGCTCGCTCCCGGAGGTGCTCATACGCGGCAGTGTATCCCGCGGCTCGAGCTCTTTTCGCAATCCCCCTCACTCCGCCCGCAGGGTCTCGGCCGGATCGGCACGCGTGGCCCGCAGCGCCGGCCCCTGGCTGGCCAGCAACGCGGTAGCGGCGAGCAGCGCGACTACTCCCGCGAAGGTCAGCGGATCGGTGGGCGTCACCTCGTAGAGCAGACCGGCCAGCACCCGGGTGGCGACCAGCGCGCCGAGGACGCCCAGCCCGAGGCCGACCGCGAGCAGGAGCACCGCCTGCCGCAGCACCAGGCGCCACACGTCCGCTCTCTGGGCACCGAGGGCCATGCGCAGCCCGAGCTCGCGGGTGCGCTGCGAGACCGAATAGGCCAGCATGCCGTAGATGCCGAGCACGGCGAGCAACAGCGCGGTGGCGGCGAAGGCGCCGAGCACCAGCAGGCTGAACCGGCGGTCCGCCACGGAGGTCGAGACCACCTCCTCGATGGTGCGGAACCGGGGCACGAAGGTGGGCTCGATCTCGCGCAGCGCCGTGCGGGCCGACGGCACCAGCGCCGACGGCGCCGTCGAGCTGTGCAGCACGACGGTGAACGCTCCCGTCGCCCTTGGACGTTGGCGATAGTCGGCGTAGAACGTCGGCCGGGGCTGCGCGTCGAGACCGCGCTCGCGAATGTCGGCGACGATGCCGACGAGGGTGAACACCCGCGGGTCGCCGTCCATGTTGCCGAACTGCACGTGGACCCCGAGGGGATCCTCCCCCGCCCAGCGGGAATTGGCGAGGGACTCGCTGATCACCGCGACGTGGGGAGCGCCGGGTTGGTCCCGCTCGTCGAACAGCCGGCCACGGACCAGGGGGATTCCCATCGCCTGGAAGTAGCCGCGGCTGGCGACGCGGAATTCCGCGTTGCCCGTACGGTCCGGATCCTGCGCCATCTCCGCCAGCTCCTCGGCGTCGCTCAGCGCTTCGATCGACGTCCCGAAGGCGAAGCGGCCGCTGGAGTACCCGGAGCCCAGGGGGAGCGAGCTCACTCCGCCGGCAGACTCGACGCCCGGGAGGGCCGCGAGACGCTCCAGCGCTCGCTGGTAGAGCCGGGCGCGCTGCGCCAGGGCCTCCTCGTCGGCCGCCGGTGCGCTGCGCAGATCGACGGTCAGCACGCCTTCGGTGCGAAACCCCGGACGCTCGGCGAGCAGCAGGGCGAGGCTGCGGCCCAGCAGACCGGCACCGATGAGCAGCACCAGCGACACGGCGATCTGCGCCACCACCAGGACGCCGCGCAACCGGGTGGCGCCCGGCGTCGCGGTCTGGCCGCGGGCTCCCTGGCGCAGGTCCCTGGCCACGTCCGAGCGCAGCGCCCGCGCGCAGGCCGCGAGACCGAGCCCGACGGCGACCAGCATCATCACCGCCACCAGCGCGCCGATCACCGGCCAGCTCAGACCGACCTCGCCGAGCCGCGGCAGGTTGCCGGGCTCGAACGCCAGCAGCGCGCGCAGGACCGCCGCTCCCAGGGCGATGCCCAGCAGCCCGCCGGCCAGCGAGATCAGCAGGATCTCCCCGAACAGCGGCGCGGCCAGCCCGCCACCGCTCGCCCCCAGGGCCGTCCGCACCGCCAGCTCCCGCCGGCGGTCGATGACGTGCACCATCAGCAGGCTGGCGAGATTGGCGCAGGCGATGATCAGCAGACAGACCACCGCGGCGAGCAGGACGAACAACGGCCGCCGTACGGATCCCGCGATCTCCTGGCGCAGCGGCACCAGGTCGACGTCCACCATCCAGGTCTCCTCGGTCAGCTCACGCTCCAGCCGTCTCGCCACCGCCGTCACATCGGTCTGCGCCGTCTCGAGGCTGATCCCGGGGGCCAACCGCGCCACCGCCCACCAGTTGTGGCCGGTGCGGTGCGGGTTGCGGCCGAGCGGCTCGCGCGGCGACCACACGTCGGTCTCGGCCGGGAAGCCGTGCTCCGGCGGCAGCACTCCGACAACGGTGACCGGCTGGCCCCCCAGCCGGAGATCGATCGAGGCGAGGTCTTCGGCGCCCCCCAACTCGTTGCGCCAGAAGCTCTGGCTCACCAGGGCGACCGGCGCGGCGCCCTCCCGGCGCTCCTCCGGGAGAAAGCTGCGGCCGCGGACAGGCGCCGTCCGGAAGACGTCGAAGAACCGCTCGGACACGGTCGCCACCCGCACCTGGAGCGGCGACGACGCCACCGTCGCGGTGGTCGTTCCGACCCCGTACTGGGCGAACGCCTCAAACGCCCGGCTCTGGTCCCGCAGGTCCTCGAAGTTGAGATCCGAGAGCCTCCCCTGTGCCGCGCCGCGGCTCACCTGCCAGACCTGCACCAGACGGTCGGGCTGCGGGTAGGGGAGGGGACGCAGCAGGACCCCGTAGACCACGCTGTAGATCGCCGTGCAGCCACCGAGAGCGATGGCGAGCGTCAGCACGGCGACGCCGGTGAACCCGGGGCGGCGTGCCAACCGGCGGGCGCTGAAACGGAGCTCTCGGACGAAGCTGCGAATGGAGGTGTGGCGAAAGCTGGGCATCCTGACCTCCCGGGTCGGTCGCGTCTTTCCCTCGATGTGCTGCTTCCTTCTACCCGCTGACTACGAGGGACGCAAGGGCGAGGTTCTCGGGGCTCGCTCCGTGGGGGTTCGGTCCGGATCCTGTTCCTACCTTCCTTGACAGCCTTCCGGCGCCATGGTTAGGCTGACCGCCCACACGTCGCGCCATCCCGCTTCGTCGCGTCACGCAACACCTGGCTCTGCAACGAGCCGCCAGTCGTCTCTCGGGAGAGCTGCAAAGTCTGATGCCATCTCGATTTCAACACCTCGTCATCGTCGAGTCGCCCGCCAAGGCCACCACGATCGGCCGCTTCCTCGGCGACGACTATCGGGTCGAAGCCAGCTACGGTCACATCCGCGATCTCCCCCAGAACGCCGACGAGATCCCCTCGGCGGTGCGCAAGGAGTCGTGGGCGCGGCTGGGCGTCAACATCGACGGGGGCTTCGAGCCGGTCTACGTGGTGCCGTCGGAGAAGAAGAAGCACGTCAAGCGGCTCAAGGAAGCGCTCAAGCACGCCGACCGCTTGCTGCTCGCCACCGACGAGGACCGCGAGGGCGAGAGCATCAGTTGGCACGTGCTCGAGCTGCTGCGGCCCGACGAGGACGTCGAGGTCCAGCGCATCGTCTTCCACGAGGTGACCCCGGAGGCGATCCGCGAAGCCCTCGGCTCGCCGCGGCGGGTGAACGAGAACCTGGTGCGCGCCCAGGAAGCCCGCCGGGTGCTCGACCGGCTCTACGGCTACTCGCTGTCGCCGCTGTTGTGGAAGCGGGTGGCTCCAGGGCTCTCCGCGGGCCGGGTGCAAAGCGTCGCCGTGCGCCTGCTGGTCGAGCGCGAGCGCGACCGGATGGCCTTCAGGGCGTCCAGCTACTGGGATCTCAAGGCGTCGCTGGCGGCCGCCGAAGGGACCTTCGAGGCGCGCATGACCCAGGTCGGCGGCCGACGTCTGGCCGACGGCCGCAGCTTCGAGCCCAACACCGGCGAGCTGACCGACACCGACAAGCTGCTGCTCGACGAGGCCCGTGCCACCGCGCTCGCGGCGGCGGGGAAGGACGCACGCCCCTGGAAGGTCGCCTCGCTGGAGACCAAGCCGGGAACCCAGAAGCCGTCGCCGCCGTTCATCACCTCGACCCTCCAACAGGAGGCCAACCGCAAGCTGCGCTTCTCTTCCCGCCGCACCATGTCCATCGCCCAGCAGCTCTACGACGGCATCGACCTCGACGGCGAGCGCGTCGGTCTGATCACCTACATGCGCACCGATAGCGTCACCCTGGCGGAGCGCGCGCTGCAGCAGGCCCGCCACGTCATCGGCACCGCATACGGCAACGACTACCTGCCGCCCAAGCCGGTGCGATACCGCACCAAGAGCAAGGGTGCCCAGGAGGCCCACGAGGCGATCCGGCCCACCGATCTGTCGCGCCGCCCCAAGGACGTCCGCAAGTACCTCAACAAAGACCAGCACCGCCTCTACGAGCTGATCTGGAAGCGCACCCTCGCCTGCCAGATGGTGCCCGCCCGCTTCGAGCGCACCCGCGTCGAGGTGGAGGTCAGCGTCCCCGGCGACGCCAACGGCACGGGCCGGGAAACCCTGACCTTCCAGGCCAGCGGCAAGCGCATCGTGTTCCCCGGTTTCCTGCGCGCCTATGTCGAGGGCTCGGACGATCCGGAAGCGGAGCTGGGGGACAAGGAGACCCTGCTCCCCAAGCTGGCAAAGGGTCAGGAGCTGGAGCCCGAAACGGTGGACGCCGAGGGCCACGAGACCCAGCCCCCCTACCGTTACACCGAGGCCAGCCTGGTCAAGAAGCTGGAGGAGGAGGGCATCGGCCGGCCCAGCACCTACGCCACCATCATCACCACGGTGCAGGACCGCGGCTACGTGTTCAAGAAGGGCAACGAGCTGATCCCCACCTTCACCGCCTTCTGCGTCACCCAGCTCCTGGAGAGGCAGTTCCGTGACCTGGTCGACACGCGCTTCACCGCCCACATGGAGGACGACCTGGACGAGATCGCCGCCGGCCACATGGCATGGGACGACCTGGTACACGAGTTCTTCCTCGGTGACGACGGCGACAGCCCGGGGCTCCAGAAGCGGGTGGAAGACGGCGAGGTCTTCTACCCCGAGGTGCCCTTTGGCACCGACCCGGAGACCGGCGAGGAGATGGTGATCAAGGTGGGCCGCTACGGACCCTACCTGCGCCGGGGCGAAGGCGGTGCGGACAACAGCGTCAGCCTGCCGCAGGATCTCCCGCCGGCCGATCTCACGGTCGAGATGGCCGCCCAGATGTTCAAGGACAAGGCGGAGGCCAGCGACCAGGAGCCGTTTACCGAAGACCCTGAGACCGGCCGCGCGGTCTACCTGCGCCACGGCCGCTTCGGCCCGTATCTGGAGCTGGAGCAGACCGAGGAGGAGCACGAGGACAAGAAGAAAAAGCCCCACCGCGTCTCGGTGCCCAAGGATCTCGACCCCGCGGATCTCACCGAGGAGACCGCGAAGAAGCTGATCGCCCTGCCGCGCACCCTGGGCAAGCACCCGGAGACGGGGGAGGAGATCGCCGCCGGTCTCGGCCGCTACGGTCCCTACGTCAAGCAGGCCCGCGACTACCGCAACGTAGAGTCCTGGCAGAAGGCGTTGGAGATCGAGCTGAACGAGGCGTTGGAGATCCTCAAGCAGCCCAAGCGAGGCCGCGGCCAGAGGCGCCAGCGGACGGTGCTCGAGGAGCTGGGGGAGCACGAAAGCGCCGCCGGTCCGATCCAGGTGTTGGACGGCCGCTACGGTCCCTACGTGACGGACGGCAAGACCAACGCCTCGCTCCCCAAGGGCGCCGACCCGAAGGCGCTGACTCTGGAAAAGGCGGTCGAGATGCTCGACGCCAAGCGCAAGGCACCCAAGAAGAAGCGCAGGGGACGGAAGGAGGCGGCCGGGAAGAAGAGCTGAAACGTAGGGGGGCAGCTCGACTGCAGGTCGTCGAGCTTGTCCTCGTGCTCCGCGTTGGCCTCCAGCGCCGACGGTCTCTCTTCAGAAGCACCGGTCACCACAGAACACCTTGACTCTTAAGAGCTTAGGCATTCTACGCGGAGGGGAGGCTCCGAGGCTGGGATCTCGGGGCGGGTCAACCTCGCGGCGCTGTAGGAGGTATCGCCCTAACCAGCTCCCCGCAGCTCTTCCCGCAGGACCCGGCGCAGTGTGTCCTCGAGAGATACGGACTGCTGTTCGATGTACTGGCGGAGCGCGCGGTTGATCAGGGTCTGGTAGTTGCCACCCCCCGCCGCGTCCACCTGCGCCTTGAACCACTCCAGGACGTCGTCGTCGAGCCGGATCGTGACGCGGGTCTTGCCCTGGGGCACCGGGATCACCGCGCCGCGCTTCCCTTTGCCGAAGTCGTATTCCTTCTTCATGGAGTCTTTCATGGTCTTGGTCTTCATGTCAGCTTTCATACTGTCGTGTTTCCCGTGGAGTCGCCTTGCGCGCCGAGATCAGCCGGATCGTCTCTCCTCGCCAGGTGTACACCACGACGAGCAACCGACCCAGCGGATCGAGGCCCAAAGTGACGTGTCGATCCTCTTCCTCGGAAGAGGCGTCTCGGGTCGTGAGGGCCAGGTCGTCCTCCAGAACCAGAGCCGCGTCCGGGAAGGCGACGCCGTGCTTCTCGAGATTGGTGGCGGCTTTCGCCGAGTCCCAATCGAATCTCATGCGCGAGTATGTGCACATTCGTGCACAGAAGTCAAGGATGCGGGGGTCCTCGAAGCGTCGGCGACTCATCCTCCCTCCCGCCGATACTCGGGACCCGGTACCCGTCTCACGCGGCCCAGCAGCTCCAGCTCCAGCAGCGACGAGAGGATCCGATCCAGTGGCGCCTCCAGCTCCGCCGCCAGGTCTTCCGCCGGCCGGGAGAGTCCCCGGGGCAGGGCCTGGAGCAACTGCCCGGGCAGGCCATCGGGGAGATCTTCCTCGTCCGGTGATGGCTGCGGGATCTCGAGGGCTCCGGTCAGCGCTCCGGCTCGACGGACGGTGCGTCGGGGCGGGGCCAGCCGCAGCGCCTCCAGCAGGTCGCGCGGATGGAGCGCCGGGTAGGCTCCGTCGCGGATCAGCGCGTTGGTGCCCAGGGCTCGCTCGTCGAAGATCGAGCCGGGCATCGCCCACACGTCGCGGCCCAGCTCGAGGGCATGGCGCGCGGTGATCAGCGAGCCTGACCGGGGCGCCGCCTGCACCACAACCGTCGCCTGCGTCAGCGCCGCGATCACCCGATTGCGCACCGGGAAGCGCCACGGACGCGGCAAGGTGTCACCGCGCCACTCGGTGACCAGCGCGCCACCGGCATCCAGAATCTGCCGGCGCAGCTTGCGGTGGCCGCGTGGGTAGTCGACCGCCAGACCACAGCCGAGCACCGCCAGCGTGGGTGCCCGGCCCGAGGCCACGGCGCCGTGGTGGGCTGCGGCGTCGATGCCGCGGGCGAAGCCGGAGACCACGGCCACGCCAGAGTCCGCCAGTGCACGGGCGAAGAGCGTGGCCGCCTCGCGGCCGTCCGCGTCGGGCTTGCGCGAGCCGACGAGGGCGACGGCGGGCAGCTCCGCCGAGCCCAGGTCCGCCGGCAGCGGTCCCTCGTGGTAGAGCACCGGCGGCGGTAGCGCCAGGTCGTGCAGCGCCGCCGGGTAGCCCGGATCGAAGCGGGTCAGGATCGTGGCCCCGAGCTCCGATGCGGCTTCGGTCTCCCGACGGGCGATCTCCGCCGCGCGGGGCAGCAGCTCGACGGCCCGGCGGAGCTGGGTCCGGGGCACTCCCAGCTCGCGGCTCAGCTCGGCCTCCGGAGTCGCACCGGGGCGGCTCCAGGGCTCGGGGTCCGCGGCCAGGCGGCAGATGGCGGGCCGCCAGATGCGGTCCGCGGCATTGAGGGCGATGGCGAGGTCGCGCGCCTCGCCCATCTCGCAGGACGTTTCCGTCCGATGGGTCTCGGTCATCGTTCACCTCCTGCCCATCTATAGACGGAAAAAGTGCCCGTCATCGCTCGAATGTCCCGAGATCGGGATGCCGGTGAGGAGACCGTGAGGAAATCGAGCCGCGCGGTGGGGCTCGTATATACTCGTGCACGCTAGCGCTTTCAACTGCCGTGAGGACCGCTATCAGGCTCGCCATGCCGGCTCGTCCGCTCACCGCTCATCGGGTCGCATCGGCGGCATGGCCACCCAGGAGTCGAGATCTTGCCATCCACATCGACCCGGAAGACCCTTCGATCCTTTGTCTTGCTCGGCACGCTCTGTGCGGGTGCGCTCTGCGCTCTGATGCCGTCCCCGGTCTCCGCGGCTTCCGTGATCGGCAAGCCGCCGACCGCCGCGGAGCAGCTCAAATTCGGGGTCGACATGGCCCGCCGGGGTCTGTGGTCCGAAGCGCTGTTCCGCTTCAAGCAGGCGGATCGGATCGAGCCCAACAACGCCAAGATCCTCAACAACCTGGCAGTCGCGTACGAGGCCACGGGGCAGTTCGACGAGGCTTTGGCGCTGTATCGGCGGGCGTTGGAGAGCCATCCCAGCGACCGCGAGCTACGGCGCAACTACACCCGGTTCATCGAGTTCTACCAGAGCTACAAACCGGAAGGAGAGGGAGAGAACGAAGGCGGCGGAGAGGGAGCCGACGCCGAGGATCGTGCGGAGGAGGGGAACGGCACCTGACCGTCCCACAGCTCCGCCGAGCCGACTGGACCTCCACGGCACGTTTCCCGCGTCTCGCGACGCGCCGTGGGCAACCTTTGGAGGTGAGACCATGCCGCTACGCCACTGGACTCTCGTTCTCGCCCTCGCCCTCGCCGGTCTGATCGCCGGTCCCTGGGTCGGGCCTCTGGACGCCGGCACCGTCGAGGTGCGGGTGACCCTTCCCCAACGGGCCAAGCTGGATCTCCAGGGCCGCAAGTCGGTCGCCGTCACCCCATTCATCGTGGTCAGCCAGGAAGGCGACTCCGGTATCCAGGGCCAGGCCATCGACGTACAGGAGGAGTTCGAGCGCTATCTGCTCAAGACCCTGCGCCGCGAGACCGATCTCAAGACGCTGGAGAGCGGACCGATCGATTTCCCCACCTTCGACCTCAACCAGCTCGCCCGCGAGAAGGCCTTCTGGCGCGCTCTCGGGGAGCGAACGCAGGCCGATCTGCTGCTCGCCGGCGGCCTCGACTTCGACGTCCAGGACCGCACCGGCTACCGCACCGAGGAGTTCGTCTCGCCGTTCAACGGCCAGACCTACTACCGCCAGGTCCTCGTCGAGCAGACCGGGTTCGAGTACGACATCCTGATGCAGGTCTACGACGGCCGCAGCGGCGACCTGTTGTACTCCGACAACTTCAAGGACTTCCAGAGCTTCGAAGGCGAGAGCGTCGACCCTCTGCAAGGCATGTTTGAGAACCTCTACTCGCTCGAAGACCGCATCGTCGGCGTCTTCACCCAGAAGGAAATCGAGGCGAGTCGGGTTCTGTACACAGACTGAGATCGAAGATCGACCCAGGACGACTTCGTAGGACGACTTCGTAGGACGACTTCGGAAGGCGGAGGGAAAAAGGAGGACTCAAGTGGACCGTGCACGTTTTCTGTGTCTTGTCGTCGCCGCTCTGATGCTGTGGGGCGCTCCCCTGGTGGTCGCTCCCCCGGCCGAGGCGCAGTCGGGATTCGCTCCGGGGCCCCAGACCTATGGCCGCGGCTTTGGCAAGAACAAGATCCAATATCGTGAGTTCGAGTGGAACATCTACCACTCCCCGCACTTCGACGTCTACTACTACACCGACAACGCGGAGCTCCTCCAGCGGGTGGTGTCGATGGCGGAGAGCGCCTACGACCGCCTGTCCCGCCAGCTCGACTTCAAGATCCAGGAGCCGACGCCGCTGATCTTCTACGAGACGCATTCGGCGTTCGAGCAGAACAACATCATTCTCAACTTCATCCCCGAAGGTGTCGGCGCGTTCGCCTCTCCGGTGCGGTTCCGCATGGTGCTCCCCACCGACCTGCCGGACGCGGAGCTGATGGACCTGATCACCCACGAGCTGACCCACATCTTCCAGTACCGCATCCTGTTCCAGGGCAGCGTCACCCGCTCGCTGACCTCCAACCCACCGACCTGGTTCATGGAAGGCATGGCCAGCTTCATGGCGCAGGACGAGACCACCCGCGACGAGATGTTCCTCCGCGACGCGGTGGTCAACGACCGCATCCCACCGGTGAGCACCTGGAGCGGCGGCGGGTTCTTCGCCTACCGCATCGGCCACTCGGTGTTCGATTTCATCGTCGAGCGCTGGGGTTGGGAAGGCTTCATCGATCTCATCTACGAGTACCGCAACACCATCGGCGGCAGCATCGCGCGGGCGATCCAGCGCACCTACCGCATGGACCCCGAGGAGTTCGACCAGGACTTCCGGCTGTGGCTGCGCAAGCGATACCTGGCCGAGCTTCTGGAAACCGGCGAGCCCGGCGAGTTCGGACGCCCCTTCCGCGGCCCGGGAGGCCGGCCGGCGCAGGAGGTCTCCCCGGTGCCGTCACCCTCCGGCGACCTGGTGGCAGTGTTCAGCACGACCACCGGGGACGCGGACATCGTCCTCTACGACACCGAGCACCGGCGCTTCCTGCGCAACCTGACCAAGGGCTTCACCAACAACTACCAGTACTTGATCGCCCAGGAGCTGAGCGTCGGCCGCCAGATGGGTCGCGACCTGGCCTTTTCGCCGGACGGCAACGTGATCGCCGCCTTCGGCCGCCGCGAAGGCGGTCGCAGCCTGCTCTTCTTCGACGTGCTCAAGGGTGGGTTGATCGACCGCATCGATATGCCGACGGTGGATCAGCAGCTCTCCCCCACCTGGAGCCCCGATGGGCGCAAGATCGCCTTCTCCGGCTGGCAGGACGGCCAGTTCGACATCTTCGAGGTCGATCTCACCAGCCGGGAGATCACCCACCTGACCGATGACAGCATCTACGACGGAGCGCCGGTGTACTCCCCGGACGGCAGGTCCGTCGTCTTCAGCTCGGTGGTCGGCGACGGCTACACCAAGCTCTTCCGCATCGATCTCGACGATCCCGGCCAACGGATCCAGATGACCTTCGGGGAGACTGACGAGACCGACGCGGTGTTCTCTACCGTCGCCGACCAGATCTACTACACCTCGGACGAGGGAGACATCCTCAACATCTACAGCCTCGCCCTCGACACCGGCCAGATCGAGAAGTACACCAACTCGGTGGTCGGCTCCTACTCCCCGGCGGTGCTGGCGGAGCCGGACGGCGAGCGGCTGATCTACGTCTCGTTGTGGAAGGGACGCTTCGGCATGTACGTCACCGACGTCGAGGAATCGGTGGAGGAGCCGGTGCAGGCCGAGAAGCTGCCGGAGCCCACCGCCGCCGAGGACATCCCGCCCTTCGAGCCGGACATCCAGGTGGCGATCAACGACGACGACAAGGAGAAGTACGGCGGCTTCAAGCTGTTCCTGGAGAACGCCGACGCGGTCTTCGGCGTCGACGACAACCAGACGCTGCTCGGCGAGGTGATCCTCACTTTCTCCGACTATCTCGGTGACCGGCGGGTCATCGGTCTGTTCAGCTCCGTCGACAGCTTCTCGAACTTCGACGTCGCCTACTACAACCTGTCGAAGCGCCGGCAGTGGTCGCTGCGCCTCTTCGACGCCCGTCTGTTCTTCCTGGATCGGAACTTCGACAACTTCGTCCAGGAGTTCGACCGTGGGCGCAACGTGTTCCGGCAGACCGGTGCCATCGCCTCGCTGATCTATCCGGTGAGCTACTACATCCGCGGGGAGATCGGCGCCGGCTACATCTTCCGCAAGCTCGACCAGCAGGCCTTCCTTCGCGATGAGGAGGGTCAGCTCATCCCGGTGATCCAGCCCATCGACGACGACTTCCCGGTGATCCAGGGGGCGCTCGTCGGCGACTCCACGGTCTTTGCACCGTGGGGCCCGGTCAGCGGCCGTCGCTGGCGCGTCGACGCCTTCTACGCCGCGGACACCGAGGGCGGGGGTGCGGTGACCGAGAGCCTCGACGTCGACTTCCGGCAGTATGTGCCGCTGACCCGGCGCACGAACCTCGCCTTCCGGATCTTCGCCGGCAAGGCCGACGGCGAGAACCCGTCGCCCTTCATCTTCGGCGGTCTCGACGATCTGCGCGGCTTCGACTTCCGTTCGCTGGCGGGCACCGACGCGTTCTTCACCAATCTCGAGCTGCGGTTCCCCTTGATCGACGTGCTGGCGACGCCGGTGATCGCCTTCCAGGGCATCCGCGGCAACCTGTTCCTCGATATCGGCGCCGCCTGGTTCTCGGAGTTCCAGGACTTCCAGTTCTACAACAGCCAGGAGGACCGACTGGAGGACGCCATCGCAGCCTTCGGCTACGGTTTCACCTTCCGGCTCTTCGGCCTCCAGCTCAACTGGGACTTCGCCAAGCGCTGGAACTTCCAGAACACCCTCGACGAGGGGTACCGCACCTCGTTCTGGATCGGGAGCCGCTTCTAAGGACCACCCGCTCCGGTCGCCCACTCCCGCAGCCGGCCTCGGTCACCCGCTCTCGGGTGGCGGGCCGGCTGCCTTGCGTCTGGTAAACTCAGCTAAATCTATGCAAATCCAAGTCCTCGGCTGTTTTGGCGGTGAAGCCCTCGGGGTGCGCATGACCTGCATCCTGGTCGAGGGATCCATCGCCTTGGATGCCGGATCCCTGGCCGAAGCGCTACCGGTGAAAAACCAGGTCGCCGTGCGGTCCATCGTGCTCACCCACTCGCACATGGATCACACGGCGTCGATTCCATTTTTCGTCGAGAACGTCTACAGCGCCCATCGGGACGAGGCGATCGAGATCTACGCCTCGGGACCCACGATCTACTCGCTGCGCCGGCACCTGTTCAACAACGCCACCTGGCCGGACTTCACCCGCATTCCCAACCACCTCCTGCCCGCCGTCCGTTTTATCGAGCTCGAGGACGAGAAGCCGGTGAGCATCCACGGCACCACCTTCACACCCATTCCTGTGCAGCACCTGGTTCCGACCTACGGCTTTCTGATCGAAAAGGGCGGCTCTTCCATCCTGTGGTCGAGCGACACGGGACCCACCCAGCGTCTGTGGGAGGTGGCCAACCGCATCCCGAGCCTCAAGGCGGTTTTTCTCGAGACCACCTTCCACAACGAGCTGCAGAAGGTCGCCGACGTCTCGCAGCACCTCACGCCCCAGACCCTCGAGCAGGAGCTCGACAAGCTGGAGCGCGACGTGCCCATCTACCTGCACCACCTCAAGCCGTCGTGCATCGACCAGATCCACCGGGAGGTCAAAGCGCTCCAGCGGCCCAACCTCCAGTTCCTCGAGCAGGGGCGCGTCTACGAGCTGTGAGCCCCGCCGTGTGAGCCGTCCCACCCTGTGATACCTTGCCCGCAGTGACCGTGCCCGCAGCCACGAGGGGCCCATGCGTGAGCGATCCATGCGTGTCCCATCCATGCGCGTCCAACCCATGCGCGTCATAATCCTCGGCTCCGGAAGCCGGGGCAACGCGGTGGTGGTCGAATCCGGCCGGCACCGGCTGTTGCTGGACGCCGGATTCTCCTGCCGCCAGCTCGAGCGACGGATGACCGCCGTCGGCATCGACCCCACCACCTTCGACGCGGTCGTCCTCACCCACGAGCACAGCGATCACGTCCGGGGGGTGGAGAGATTCTCCCGGCGCCACCGGCTTCCGGTCTACGCCACCGAGGGCACGCTGGCGGAGACCCCGCTGTGCGAGGATGCCGCCCGCCGCGCGGTCACCCTGCGCTCCGGCGAGCGCCGCGAGGTGGCGGGCTTCGAGGTGGAGCCCTTCGCCATTCCCCACGACGCACGCGAGCCGGTGGGGCTGGTGGTGGAAGACGGTGCCGGCCATCGGCTCGGGTTGGCCGCCGACCTGGGCAGCCGCAGCCGGCTGGCCTGGGGCCGCCTGATGGACTTGGACTTCCTCCTGATCGAGACCAACCACGATCTGGAGATGCTGCGCAACGGCCCCTACCCCTGGTACCTCAAGCAGAGGGTCGCCGGCCGCCACGGCCACCTGTCCAACCGCGACGCCGCCGAGGGTCTGCCCGAGCTGCTCACCGACCGCCTGCGCTGGGTGGTCCCGTATCACCTGTCCCAGATCAACAACCTGCCGGCCCTGGCCGCCACCGCCGTCGGCGAGTCGCTGGAGCGCGAAGGCTGCACCGCCCGCGTGGCGGTCACCTGCCAGGACCATCCGACCCCCTGGCTCGATCTCTCCACGCACATCCCGCAGACCGTGGAGGTCGAGGTCCTGGAGAGCCACGAGCTGGAGGCCGAGGCCGTGGAGATCTCATCGTGAAGGCACGCGTGACCGTGTATCCCCGACGGGAGGTGTTGGATCCGCAGGGCATGGCGATCCGCAACGCGCTGGGCCGTCTCGGCTTCGAAGGCGTGGAGGACGTCCGGGCGGGCAAGAGCTTCGAGATCGATCTCGAGGCGAGGAGCTCGGAGCAGGCCGCCGAGCGGCTGCGGGCGATGTGCGAAAAGCTGCTGGCCAACACCGTGGTCGAGGACTACTCCATCGAGGTTCTCGGCTGATGCGCTGCGGCGTGGTGATGTTCCCGGGCTCGAACTGCGACCACGACGTCTACCACGTGCTCAAGCACGTCCTCGGACAGGACGCCACGTTTCTCTGGCACCAGGGAACCCGTCTCCAGGGCTGTGAGCTGGTGGTCCTGCCGGGCGGTTTCTCCTACGGCGACTATCTTCGCGGCGGCGCCCTGGCGGCGCATTCGCCGATGATGGCGGCGGTGCGCCGGCACGCCGAGGCCGGGGGGCTGGTGCTCGGCATCTGCAACGGCTTCCAGATCCTGCTGGAGGCGGGGCTGCTCTCCGGTGCCATGCGCCACAACCGGACGCTGCGCTTCGAGTGCCGCGACGCCTACGTGCGGGTGGAGCGCACCGACACGCCGTTCACCCACCGCTATCGCACGGGTCAAGTGCTGCGTCTGCCGATCGCCCATGCGGAGGGCAACTACGAGGACACGGAGGAGGCGCTCGACAAGCTGGAGGCGGCGAATGGAGTGGTCTTCCGCTATGTCTCCCCGGAGGGCGAGCTGGACGACGCCTGGAACGTCAACGGCTCGGCACGGGCCATCGCCGGGGTGACCAACGAGGCGGGCAACGTGCTGGGAATGATGCCCCACCCGGAGCGCTGCTCGGAGGAGATCCTGGGCAACGCGGACGGTCTGGCGCTTTTCGAAGCGGCGGTGGAAGGCGCGGTGGCGGATCGCCTGACGGCGTAGAGAAGCGACCGATTTCTTCAGATGAAGCCCGCTGCTAGGCGGGCTCCGAAGAGGGCGTCACCAGATCGGTGGGCAAGACCATCAGAAACGACAATACCCCCAACGTAGCGACCACGCTCCTGATACCGGTATTGCAATCGCTTGAGACGCTTACCATAGCGTACCTGAATAACTTCATGCTGCTCGTTGACGTGAACACTCTTGACATGACCCCGACAGTAGGAGTACGTGGCGAGTGGAAACAGCAAAGCTGAGCAGAGCCAATCCGCCATCTGGAGGCCTACGTGATTCTCATTATGGCCGTAGGTTGGTACTTCCACCAGCCGCGTGAGCCTGTTGTGAGCTGTAGAGAACTTCTGGGTAAACACAGAGTGCGACACGTCGCTGTTCTGGTGCTTCCGTCTGGCATCCGCGATAACGAAGCCCGAGCGTCTGCGGGAACACAAGAGATGGTGAAAGTAAGCGCATATCGCCTGCACTGAAGAGGTATACAGAGCTTGATTGGAGTTCTCTCTACCGACTTCCTTGACCCAGACACGCCCCACTATCTTCGCTTCATACTTTTCCAAGAGAAGCACGAATGCATCAAGTACGCCGATTGCCTGCCTCCTGTCCCCCCTCCTACCTGCAACATGGGCCCTAATCTCGCTTCCTTTAACTACTACACGAATGCCGTCCAGGAATTGCGGTCTCATTCGCCTTGGGTAGAACTTCTTCTTGATCGCTAGGAACTCCCGGGTAAGGTCCGGAAGGCATTGGGCATCCAGAATCACTGCTGCTGGTACAAAGACAGGCTGAACCGGCGACTCAAGAGAAGGCAGACAGCCAGTACACCCTGCTTCATCTAAGTAGCAGATCAACATAAGATCGAACCTACCAAAACATCTACAGCCATCCTGTGCGGATGGCTGTAGGCTCTGCCGCCTGACTAAAGTCAGTATCGGCAATCAACGTTTATCTGTACTGAAGACAGTATGTCCTATTCTGTCGTCGCTGTCAATAGAATGACGACTAACGATGAGGGCAATAACTACAACTTCAACGAGGAGCAGTACGAATAAACGGATGGTTCCTACTCCGCTTCGAACACCTCCGTGTCCGGGTGGAACGCCGCCCAGGCGAACCAGAAGCCCCGCACCGAGGGCAACTCCTCACCTTTTTCGTCGAAGACCGCGGCGGCACCGGCCTCGGCGTCGTAGCGGATCTCCACCTTGCGACCCGCCACCGTATCGGTGAGGGTCCCGGACTTTCCCTGCAACGCCTTGTCGAGCCGGTCGAAGGGATACGCCTTGGAGGTGCCCGCCAGCTCGAGACCGAGCACCGGCGCCTTGGGCTGCAGCCGCAGATCCCGGTGGCCCACCGGGAAGTAGAGCGACGGAGTCGTGCCGTAGCCCTCGTAGGGCGTCGCGTCGTAGCTTCGGCGGAAGCCCGTCTCCCGCGACAGCACCAGCGTCTCCGGGTGCTCCTTGCGCCACGCTTTCCAGGTGGTGTTTTGCATCGGCAGCAGGGTCAGCTCGGTGCCCTTCATCGGGCCGGTGATCGCCTCCATCTCGATCTGCGACCACAGCGACTCGGTACCGCGGTCGTAGAGCAGCACGTCGCTGTTGTAGAGGAGCCCGGAGACCCCGAAGGTGCGCGTCTCGCCGTCGATGCGGGCGTCGAAGGCCATCCCGGTGCCGCACAGCGGGCAGAAGGACACCACCACCGGGCGATCGCCAAAGCGGTCGTTGACGATCTCGTGCCAGTCGAGGATGCGGATCGGGTAGGCCTTCGCCAGGCCGCCGAGCTCGAGCCCCAACACCCGGTCCTCGGGCCGCAGCCAGCCGGTGTCGTCGGCCTGGGTGAAGCGGGGCCGGTCGATGGCCGGAATGCCGTCCCGCGGCGGTCCCCCGCGGTGGATCTGCTCCGGGTCGATCGAGGCGTTCTTCAGGTTGAAACCGTTCTTCACCTGAGCGTCCGCCGGGCAAGCGAGGAGCAGGGGAGCCAACGCAAGCATGAACGGGATCGGCAGGGGGAGACTACGGTGGCGGGCAAGCCAAGACATCCGGAGAAGCCTCCTGGGGGCTGTGAGCGGAAGTGAGCGGGGAGGTGCGATCCTCTCACCCATGGGTACGCAGCCCGCCCGGGAGGCGGTTTGGGCTCGAAAGCCTACGATGTCCTCACCGGTGCTGCTCGCGAAACGCGGCGGCCTCACGCTCCCGTGCGATCCTCTCCTCTTTTCGCCGCTTGCGGCGCTGGTGCATGCGGCTGCGGGCGCGCTCTCCGCACACCGAGGTGCACCACTTTCCAGTGCGGTTCCGGGAATGATCGTAAAACGCGCGGCCGCAATCGCCACACACCTTGAGGCGGGACCACCGGCTGGCTCGGCTCGCTTCCGCATAGCTCCACGCCAACAACGCCACCACGTGGTCCACGCCGGTTCCGAGGGCCCGGATTTGCGGTTTCCCGGGTCCCCTTAGGTCGAGCTCGAAGCGGGTCTCTCCGAGAAGCTCTTGGAGCTCCTCCCGAGCCCCGGCCGCCGCGGCCACTTCGCCGCCCGCAAGCGCCGCCAGCGCGTCACGGAGGTCGCGGAGCCGCTGAAGATCCGGCTTGGTCAGCTCACGGCCGGCGGGAAGCAGACCCTGCCTGACGAGCCAGCTCTCCCCGTCCCGCCGGGTCGCCAGCCGATCTCGCCGGGTCTGGCGGCCGTCCTCGTAGCCGGCGGTGTTCAGGAAGCACCGCAAAAGCTCGAGATGTCCAGGGGCGGGACGGGGATCGGTGTACCGAATCCGGGGCGCATCGTGGACACGACGGTGGGAGCGTCCAGACATGATGCAGCGACGTTACCAGGCGCCGATCACTCCGGGCAATCGCCGGCTCCGGCCCGTCGGTCGGCGTGCATTCACCCGAAGAAGCGCTTCACGGCGGTCCTGGGGCCGCCCTTGAGCGATCCGAGATCTTGATGGTTGTAATGTGCTGAGACATCAACTTCTGGTTAGAGCTCACGGTTGTTGATCCTCAACCATCAAGGTATGAGCTGGCTTCTCGGTTGAGCTTCGGCAACCGTGTGTCTGATTCCTTACCTGATGGTTGCGGCTCCTCAACCGGGAAGAGCTCGTTCCTTCCACCGTCGGTGGCGGCGCAACGCCCCTCAGCGGGCACCCACCCCCTCGGGCTCGGCCACCTCGGGTTGCGAGCGCTTCCCGGCCAGGCTGCGGATTTCCAATCCCGTCTGCCAGGCCAGGAAGGCGATCTCGGAGGCCCACGCCTCGGGGAAGTCCCCGGGTGTCGCGGCCACCGAGTGCCCGGCGCCCCAGGCCACTTTGAGCAGCGCCGGCTCGCGACACGGCTCGCCGTCTCTGCCCCCGCCCTGCAGGATGTGCTGGAGCTCGGCGCCGAATTTGTAGGCGTGCACCGGCGGTGCGGTCTCGTCCTTCTCCCCCGCCACCAGCAGGGTCGCCGGATAACAGGTGCCCGGCCGCAGGTTGTGGTAGGGCGAGTACCCCAACAGCACCCCGAGGTCCTCGGGGCTCTCCGGCGTGCCGAATTCGGCGAAGCGGTAGGCACCGCTGGTGAGCTGGTGTCCACGGATCAGGTCCAGCACCGGGATGTTGATCAACGCCGCGGAGAAAAGCTCCGGCCGCTGTGCCAGAGCGGCGCCCACCAGCATCCCGCTGGCGCTGCCACCGCGAATCGCGAGCTTGCCCGGCGAGGTGTAGCCCTTGTCGACCAGGTATGCGGCGGCGGCAAGAAAGTCGTCGATGGAGGTCTGCTTGTGACGGCCCGAGCCGGCCTTGTGCCACGGGTCGCCGTACTCGCCACCACCGCGGATGCCGGGCAGCGCGTAGACGCCCCCGAGCTCCAGCCAGAGCACGACCTGGGGCTGGAACCAGGGAAACGCCGGCCAGCCGTAGGCACCGTAGCCGTACATCATCAGTGGCCGATCGGCACGGGGGTCGGTTCCCTTCCGGTAGGCCAGAAACATCGGAATCCGCGTGCCGTCCTTCCCCTGGTAAAACACCTGGTCGAGCACGTAGTCCCGGGGATCGAAGGCCGCCTGTGGCCGCGCCACCAGGGCAAGCTCTCCGCTCTTCGGGTCGAGCCGGTAGGGGGTGCTGGGAAGCGCGACGCTGTTGACGGTGAAGTAGGCCGCGGGATCGGCGCGCCGCCCCCGGAAGCCCGAAAAGGTGGTGCCGATCTGGGGCAGCCGCAGCGTATGGCGCAGCTCGCCGTCCAGATCGAAGATGCGCACCTCGGGTACGGCGTCCTCGAGATAGAGGCCGATCACGCGGTCCGCCACGAGGCTGCACAGCGACAGGACCTGCTCGGACTGGGGGACGATCTCGGACCACCGGGCCTCGAGCCCGCCTCTCCCCTCGCGCTCGCCCTCGGCATCGGTCCTGGATAGATCCACAGCCACCACCCGCGAGCGCGGAGCGTCGCGGTCGGTCTGAAAGTAGAGACGCGTGCCCCGGTTGGCGAGAAAGGTGTAGCTGGCGTCGGCGTCGGGAACGAGAGCCCGGAGCGCACCCGGCGCCTCGGGGTCCCCCGCTTTCAGGTCGAGTAGAAACACCCGCGTTTCGGGAGCGCTTCCCTCGGCGGCAAGAAGGACCAGCCATCGGCCGTCCTCGGTGACGTTGAGACCGTAGATCCAGAGGGGCCGGTCGGGGCGCTCGTAGAGCACGGGGTCCGGGCCGCGACGGCCGACGCGGTGCCGGTAGATCCTCTGGATCCCCAGGGTGGCTTCGAGCTTGGCGTCGTCCTCGGGCTCCTCGTAGGCGGTGTAGTAGAGCTCGCGGCCGTCGGGGCTCCACACCGGGACGCCGTAGCGCAGGCCGACCAGCTCGTCAGGGAGGTCCTCGCCGGTGGCGAGGTCCCGAATCCGCCACACGCCCCAGCTCGAGCCGGTGGGGGCCAACGCGTAGGCGACGCGCCGGCCGTTCGGACCGGGGGCAAAGCCGCCCAGGGTCTGGCCCGCCACCGGGTTGGCGTCGACCACGACGCGCGGCTCGCCGTGGAGCCCGCCCTGCACGTAGAGCACAGCGGTGCGCTGGCCCGGGGCACGGCGGGTGAAGAACAGACGGTCGCCGCGCGGCACCGGCGCCCCCAGGCTGTCGAAGCGGTTGAGCGCTTCCATGCGTTCCTGGAGCGTCGCAAATCCGGGCAGGCCATGGAGGGTCTTCCGTGCCAGCTCGTCCTCGGCTCTGGCCCAGCGGCGGGTTTCCTCGGCGTCCATGTCCTCCATCCAGCGATAGGGATCGGCGATTTTTCTCCCGTGGAGGGTGTCGGTCTGCGCGCTCCGTCGGGCCTCGGGGTAGGACCAGGAAGCGTGTCCTGGAGGCGTCCCACGGTCCGATTCGGCGTGCAGCGGCGGGGAGGCTGCGCCGGCGGGGCGAGCGCCTCTGGCGGGCTCGGGAGCGGACTCCGCCGGGATGCCGAAGCCCACCAGGGTGAAGAGGAGCAGCACGGCCCCGGCGGCGGCCAGGCTCGGGAGCAGGCGCCTCGAGCGGGATGCCCCAGAGGAAAGAAGCGAACGGGGAGAGGAGCCGGAGGAGGGACGGGAGGAGGTAGAAGCCATGTGGAAGTCTCCTGGTCGGGTTGGAGGTCGAGCTTTTCGAGTGAGCCCTTGTCGTCGACACCCCGCAAGGTAGGCGCGATGGGGCACGGCGTCGAGAGCGGGACGCTGAGGTTTCGCTGAGATCGAGATGAGGGAGGAAGTCCCACGAAACAGGGCACTTGGCGGCTGCGCTGAGGAGCCTCCGGACGGGTCTTTCGGGCCCGCTTTCGCTAGACTGGATCGGTGTCCGACACCGCCTCGCCTCCCGCTTCGTCCCCCGGCCCGCGCGTCCGGTTCGGGGTCTTCGAGCTCGATCTCGTCACCGGCGAGCTGCGTAAGCACGGCCGGCCGGTGCGGCTCCAACCGCAACCGGCGCAGGTGCTGACGCTGCTGGTGGCGCGCGCCGGCGAGCTGGTGACCCGCGAGGAGCTCCAGGAGCAGGTCTGGGGCGACGACACGGTGGTGGCCTACGACCAGGGCCTCAACTACTGCATCCGCCAGGTGCGCACGGTGCTGGGGGACCGGGCGGGCTCGCCGGTGTTCGTGGAAACCCTTCCCCGCCGCGGCTATCGCTTCGTGGCTCCGGTCGAGAGGCTCGCTCGGGACGACGTGTCCGAATCCGTGGCCGAATCCTCGGAGGGGGGTGCCCGGAGGCGGGCTCTCTGGATCGCAGCAGCCCTCGGAGCGACCGTCACCCTCGCAGCGCTTCTTGCCTTGCTCGGACCCTCGGCGGCGAACGATCCGGCCGATCTTCAGGGCGGCCCCGCAGCCGACAAGGAGCTCCGGCTCGTCGTCCTCCCGTTGCTCGATCTGAGCCAAGAGCCGGAGTCCGGAGCCCCGGGCACCGATCCCTATCTCGCCGACTCGCTCACCGAGGAGCTGATCGTCCACCTGAGCCGCGTGGCTCCCGATCGCCTGGGGATCATCTCCCGGGTGTCGGCCATGACCTACAAGAACGCGGACAAGACCGTCGAAGAGATCGGCGACGAGCTGGGTGTCAGCCACGTGCTCGAAGGGTCCGTGCGGCGGGCGGGCGATCGCCTGCGGGTGACGGTCCAGCTCGTCCGGGTCAGCGACCAGACCCACCTGTGGGCGGAGACCTACGATCGGGGCTTCGCCGACGTGCTGGACATCCAGACCGACATCGCCCACCGTGTGGCGCGCGCGCTGTCGCTGCGACTCTTGCCGGAGCGACGGGATCCGCTGGTGCGCCGCACCACGGCCGATCCCCGGGCCTACGACGCCTTTCTCCAGGGTCGCTACGAGTGGAACCGGTTCACCCGGGACGGCTATCTCGCCGCCGTCGAGCGCTTCCGTAGCGCCCTGGCTTTCGACCCGGAGTACGCCGAGGCGTGGGCAGCGATGGCCGACGCCTACAACCTGCTGGTGTTCACCGACGCGATGCCCCAGGAGGAAGCCTTCGAGCGCGCCCGCGAGGCGGCGCGTCGGGCGCTGGAGCTGGATCCGGAGCTGGCCGAGGCCCACACCTCGCTCGCCTTCGTGCGCCTGTACCACGACTGGGAGCCAGAAGCGGCGGTGCGGGACTTCGAGCGCGCGCTGGAGCTGGCCCCCGGCTACGCCATGGGCCACCACTGGGCGGCCGCTGCCTACGCCGCTCTGGGTCGCTTCGAGGAGGCCGTCGCCTCGGCACGACGGGCCGCGGAGCTGGACCCGGTGTCTCTGTCGGTGCGGGCGGACCTCGGCTGGTATCACCTGGTCGCCGGCCACTGGGAGCAAGCCTTGGAGGAGTGCACCCGGGCGCTGGATCTGAGCCCGGGCTACGGCTTCGCCCAGGGTTGCCGGGAGCGAGCTCTTCTGGGAATGGGAGATTTGGAGGGGGCGCTGGAGGAGATGCGCCGGTCTCTGCAACGCCAGGGAGTGCCGGAGGAGACCGCGGTGCGGCTCACCGATCCGAGCCCTGCTCTCGGCGGTCCGCAGGCGGCGCTGGAGCGGGCACGGGACTTCCATCACGAGCGCCTTCAGGCCCTGTCCGATCAGCCCGGCGGGCCGGGAGACAAGAACGTGTACGCCCTGGGCCGGGCGTGGGAGTGGGCCGCGGTGGGGGAGCCGGACGAGGCGTTCCGGTGGCTCGACCGGGCGGTGGACCGACGGGATCCGTGGATGGTCTTTCTCTGGGTCGATCGCCGGTTCGAGCCCCTGTGGAACGATCCGCGTTTTCAGGCGGTGGCCGAGCGGGTGGGGATCGCGCGACGGACATCGGGCGCCATCGAGTCGCGGTCCATCGAGTAGACTCTCACCACCATGCTTCCCTTCCAGGAGCTGCGCATCGCCCTCCGGCGTCTGCGCCGGCGACCCGGGGAAAACCTGCTCGCGGTGCTCGCTCTGGCGCTGGGGATCGGGCTCACGACCGGCCTCTTCGGCGTCGTCCACGGCTCGTTTCTGCGCCAGGTACCGTTGCCCGAGCCGGATCGCCTGATGGGCTTCGAATACGGTGCGCCCCGGGGCGAGACGCCCGGCGACTGGGTGCCGTTCCCCGTCTATCGCGCCTGGCGAGAACGGCTTACCAGCTTCGAGGATCTCGCCATGTTTCTGCCGGTCAGCGGCAACCTGAGCGGCGCCGGAGGTCCCGCGGAACGGCGCAAGATCGCCTTCGTCTCGGCCAATTTCTTCGATCTCGCCCGGGTCCAACCCCGTCTCGGCCGGGCCTTCTCCCCGCAGGAGGAGACGGCCGGGGCTCCCTCGGTGGCGATCCTCAGTCACGCCCTGTGGCACAGCCGCTACGGCGGCGATCCCGAGATCGTCGGCCGGACGGTGCGCGTCTATGGTGACTCCACGACCGTCGTCGGAGTGATGCCCGAGGGGTTCCACTTTCCCTGGGCGCAGGATGTGTGGATGCCTCTCGGGGCCTGGCCCGGGGTACCGCTGGAGGAGCTCGGGGTGTTCACCTTCGCCCGCCTCGCCGAGGGGGTACCCCTGGCGCGCGCACGCGAAGAGCTGGCGCTGGTCGACGGCAGGCTCCAGAGCGAGCTCGGGGAGATCGTCCAAGGCCGGGTGGGGCACGTGGCCAGCTACCGCGACGTCTGGTTCGACCGCGACGAGCGCCGCGCCCACCTTCTCTTGCTGCTGGTGGTCGCCGCGATGCTGCTGCTCGCCTGCGTCAACGTCGCGAGCCTGCTTCTTTCCCGGATGGCCGACGAGGGGCGGGCCCTCGCCGTACGCACCGCCCTGGGCGCGGGACGTGGCCGGGTGGTGGCTCTGCCGATGCTCGAAGCCGCGCTCCTCACCTTCGCCGGCGGGCTCGGCGGGTTGGGCCTGGCGAGGATCGCCCTCGAGCTCTACGCTCGCTGGGCCGGCAACCGCACCGGCGCCTATTGGGCCACCGTCGAGCTGTCCGGCCCGGTTTTTCTCTTCGGCCTCGGCGTCATCGCGGTCACCGCGCTGGTCACCGGAGCGCTCCCCGCCGTGCGCTCGGCGGACTCCCGCTGGCTGGAGCAGCTCCGGGGCTCGGCCGGGGCCCGCCTGGATCGCAGCACCGGCCGCTGGCAGCGTCTCCTCGTGGGAACCCAGATCGCTCTCGGCGCCGCCCTGCTGGTGGTCACCGCCCTGGTGGTCCAGAGCCTGATGCACCTCGACACGGCAACGACTCGGGACAGCGACAAGGTGCTGACCGCCCGGGTGACCTTGTACGGTGCGGATCCACCGGCGCCCGAGATCCGGCGCGCCGGGTGGCGGGAGCTCGAGTCGCGGCTCCAGGCGCTCCCCGGGGTGCAGCACGTGTCCCTCTCGTCCGGGCTGCCGGGAAGCGGGGTACGCGAGTCCCGCGCCGCCCGGGCGGTGTCCCCCGAGACTCCGTTCCCGGTGCGGCACGTGACGACGACGGCCCCGCTGTTCCGGGTGCTCGGAGCACCCGTGCTCCGGGGAGCCGACCCCGACGTCTTCGACCGTGCGGAAGGAGAGCCGGTGGCGTGGGTGAGCCGCACGCTGGCCGAGCGCCGATTCCCCGGCCGCGATCCCCTGGACGAGCACCTGGTCCTGGATCCGGGCGAGGAGTGGGAGCAGCGAGTGCGCATCGTCGGCCTGGTGGGGGATCTGGTCATGGGGCGTCCGGACGGCCAGGACCGCAGCGTCGTCTACACGCCCTGGAGCGATCGGGCGCCCGGCACCTCGGCGTGGGTCGCGCTGCGCGCGATAGGGGATCCACTCTCGCTCGCCGGGCCGCTGACCGGGCTGGTCACGGAGCTGGCACCGGACCAGCCGGTGGACTCCCTGCGCACCCTCGACGGCGCGCTCGCCGAGGCGTCGTTCTCCTATCGCTTCTCCGGCGGGCTGTTGCTCGTCTTTGGCGCCGTCGCGTTGCTGCTGGCGGCGGTGGGTCTGTACGCCGTGATGAGCTTCCAGGTCAGGCGGCGCAACCACGAGATGGGGGTGCGGCTGGCGGTGGGTGCTCGCCGGGGCGACCTGATGTCGCTGGTGCTGCGCGGCGGGCTGGTGCAGGTGGCCTTCGGCCTGGTTCCCGGTCTCGTCCTCGGCATGTTTCTGGCACGGGCGGTGACAGCGTTTCTCTACCGCGTGGAAGGCGCGACCCTGCCGGTCCTCGCCGCGGTCGCCTCGACCCTGCTGGCCACTGGATTGGCCGCCTGCTGGCGCCCGGCCCGGCGAGCGGCGAGGACAGATCCGATCGCGGAGCTCCGCGCCGAGTGAGAACCCCTCCTCCATGCGCTCCTCCATGTGAAAGAATTCTCAACAGGTTCGCGCTCGCACGAAGCGTGCGGATCGAGGGGTAGGAACACCGCATGGCGGAAAAGCTGTCCGAGTATCGAGGCACCTGGATCCTGATCGTCTTGGCCTCGATCGTGGTGATCGTCTTCGGGCTGCAATGGGCGCAGACGGTGGTGGTGACCTTTCTGCTCTCGCTGTTCATCGCGGTGATCGCGGAGGCTCCGGTCTCGTTCCTGTGTCGCTGCCGGGTGCCTTCGTGGCTGGCGGTCGGCGGGGTGGTCGCGGCGATGGTCGGGTTGATCACGCTGGTGGTGGTCACCCTCGGCTCGGCGGTCGGCGACTTCACCTCGCGCATCCCGACCTACACCGAGCGCATCAATCAGGAGCTGAGCGACTACGTCCAGCGTTTGCCGCTGCCCGAGGACCTCTCGGTAAGCGATCTGGTGCGCGAGCTGGGGCTGTCCCAGATGGCGCTCAACCTGGTCTCCGGGATCTTCAACGGGCTGCAATCGACCCTCGGCAACGCCCTGCTGATCTTTTTCACCGTGGTCTTCCTGCTGCTCGAAGGCTCGGCCTTCCCGGCCAAGCTGGAGGCCGCCTTCGGCTCGTCCCGCCGGACGATCCGGTACTTCCAACGCGTCATCCAGCAGCTCAAGCACTACCTGTCGATCAAGACCGTGATCAGCGCGATCACCGGCGCCGCGGTGGCCACACTGGCGCTGGCGGTCGGTCTGGACTCGCCCTTTCTCTGGGGCTTGCTGGCGTTTCTCTTGAACTACATCCCCAACATCGGCTCGATCCTCGCGGCGGTGCCCGCGGTGCTGCTGGCGCTGGTCCAGATCGGCGCGGGAGCGGCCGTCGCCACCGGTCTCGGCTTTCTGGCCATCAACGTCGTGCTCGGCAACTTCATCGAGCCCCGGGTCATGGGGCGGGGTCTCGGCCTCTCGACCCTCGTCGTGTTTCTCTCGCTGATCTTCTGGGGCTGGGTGCTGGGGCCGGTGGGCATGCTGCTCTCCGCTCCCCTGACCATGACCATCAAGCTGGCGCTGGAGGATCACGAGGAGACCCGGTGGATGGCGGTGCTGCTGGGTCCCGGACCGTCCTCGGACCCGTCTACAACCGTCCCAGGACCTCACGAATCCGCTGCGCCCGCGGATGATCCGGCTCCGCCTCCAGCGCGGCCTGCAAATGAGCCCGCGCCTTAGCCGGCTCGCCCAGCGGGCCCGCTTGCAGCATGCCGAGCTGGAAGTGGGCGCCGGCGTGGTCCGGCACCTGGGCCAGCACTGCCTCGAAGGCCGCCGCCGCTTCGCGGAATCGCTGCCGCTTGGCCAGCAGCAGACCGGCGTTGAAGCTCGTCTGCCAGTACCCGGGGTCGGCCTCCACCGCGCTGCGGTAGGCTGCTGCCGCCGCGTCCAGGCGGCCCTGCTCCTCGCGTGCGATGCCCAGGCTGTTCCATGCGGCGGCCAGCGAGGGATCCGCCTCTACCGCCTGCCGGGCCCAGTCCTCCGCTTGCTGCCAACGGCGCTGTGAGAGGGCGAGGGCGGCGAGGTTCTGCAGCACGTCGACCGGCGGCGGTTGCGACAGCTCCCCGGCCAATTCGAAGGCCCGCCGGAGCACTTTCCCGGCCCCGGGATCTCCCGCTTCCGCCAGCAGCCGCCCCAGCCGGCCCTGGAGCTCCAGCGCCCGCGGCTGGTGGCCCAGACCCTGGCGATAGACCTCCACCGCCTCCGCCCGGCGGCCGCCGCGCTCGAGCACCTCGCCCAGCAACCGCCAACCCTCCACCAGATCGGGAGCGCGCTCGACGACGTGGCGGAGACGGCGCTCGGCGCCGGCGAGATCGCCGGCTTCGAGCTCCACGAGCTCGGCGAAGCGCAGCTCCACCCACGGGTTGTTGGAGGACTCGTCGAGGGTCCGGGCCATCAGCTCCCGGGCTTCCTCGCCGCGTCCCAGACGGGCGAGGTAGCGGGCGCGGTCGAGTCGTGCCTCCTGCGACCGTGGATCGAGGGCGAGGGCGGCGCCGGTCAGCTCCAGCGCCCGTTCCAGCGCCGACTGCGTCCCCTCTCCCCGTCGGACCTCGAGATCCGCCAGCACCAGGTGCAGCGCGGCGTCAGAAGGATCCAGCTCCAGCGCACGCTTCAGCGCCGCCGCCGCGTCGTCGAGGCGCCCGAGCTCCCCGAGAGCGCGGGCCAGGTCGCGCAGCGCCGAAGGGTTCTCCGGGTCGCGAGCCAGCACCGAGCGTAGCTCCCGCGCCGCCTCGGCAAAGCGCCGGTGCTCGAGCGACACCCCCACCCGCTGGAGCTCCTCGTGGACACCGATGACGTTCTTGGGATCCGGCCGCGGCGCCCCCGCGGGACGCCGGCCGCCGGTGGGCAGATAGCCCAGGCTGCGCAGCCGCGCCTCCGCCTCGCGGTCGCGGTCCAGCGCGGTCTCCCGCTCCGGCGTTTCGCCGGACCACGCCGCCAGCGCCGCCGCAAGCTCGTCCCGGCGCTTGCGGACCTCGGCTTCCGCCCCGCCCGCGAGAAGGTTGTCGCTCTCGTCCGGATCGCGGTGCAGATCGTAGAGCTCCTCGGTGGGGGCTTCGATGAATTTCTCCAGACGACCGCCTTCGCTCTGCCACACCGTCCGCAGCTTGGCCCAGCCGTAGGCGTGGAAGGCGACGTGGGACTCGCCGTAGAGGATGCGCCGAGTCCCTCCCCGCGGCTCGCTGTCGCTCGGCCCACTCTCCCCGGTCAGCTCGGGCAGCAGGCTGCGGCCGGGGAGCTCTCCACTCCTCTCCCCGGCGGGGAGATCGAGCAGGTCCTCCAGCGTGGGCACCAGGTCCGCCTGGCTCACCGGCGTTTCGATCCTCAGACCGCGGGGGCCGCTGGGCACCCGCAGCAGAAAGGGCACCCGCATCGTCGAGTCGTAGACCAGCATCCCGTGGGTCCTCTCACCATGATCGCCGAGGGATTCGCCGTGATCGCCGATCGCCACCACGACGACGTCGTCGCTCGCTCCGGTGAGCCGGGGGTGGGCCAGCAGCCGGCCGATCTGGGAGTCCAGATAGGCGATCTCGCCGTCGTAGGGCGAGGCGGCGAAGCGCTCGGCGAACGGCGGCGGGGGCGCATAGGGTGCGTGAGGGTCGAAGAGGTGAACCCAGAGAAAGAAGGGAGCCGCAGGGTCTCCGGTGGCGCCGGGCAGCGCGTCGAGCCAGGCGAGGGCGGCATCGACGGTGACCGACGCCGGGCGCTCGGTCATCGCCCGCTCGCCCCGGGCACCGCCACCGGAGAGGTCGTCGTCGTAGGTCTCGAAGCCCTGGGCCAGCCCGTACCGTCGCTCGAGCACCGCCGCGGAGACAAAGGCAGCGGTGCGCCAGCCGGCGGCGCGCAGCCGCTCGGGCAGGGTGGTCACCGAGTCCTCCAGGTGATGGATCCCGTTGTTGCGCACGCCGTGGCGGGGCGGATCGAGCCCGGTGAGCAGCGTGGCGTGGGACGGCAGGGTCACCGGGGTCACGGCGTAAGCACGCTCGAAGAGCGCACCCTCTCGCGCCAGGGCGTCGAGATGCGGCGTGTCGGCCTCGTCGGCTCCGTAGGCGCCGAGGTGGTCCGCGCGGGTGGTGTCGAGGGTCAGCAGCAGCACCGACCACCGGCCGCGGTGGAGGTCGCCGGGGCTGGGGGGGGTGCCGGCCTGGGGGGCGCGACGTGTGCCGGGGTCGGTTCCGGAGCCGGGCCCGGGGAGGTCGCCGGGGCCTCTGCCCTGGCAGGCTGCTACCGTGAGCCCGACCGCGAGGAGCACGGCTGGATGGACGACATGGACACCACGGACGATATGGACAGTCAGGATTCGCCGGACGAAGCGCATAAGACGCGCTCAGCTTACCGCGCCGGGCCCGCGTTGGTGCCAGCCCCTTCGCCTTGCATCGCCGCGGGTCCCGGGGTAGATTTCACGGGCTTTCCAAGCCCTCCGGCTGGAGCTCCGCATGGCTGAAACCTGGACTCCTCCCCCCACTGCACGTTTCCTGCTGTGTCTCGCGTGGCTCGTTCCGGTGGTGTGCTCGCCTCTGGTCGCCGCGACCACCGGCGCCGTCGAGGGTCAGGTTCTCGACGTGGAGGCGGACCGCCCGCTGGCCGGCGTCCAGGTCACCCTCAGCGGCGGTGGGCTGCCCGGCGAGCGGGTGAGCGTCACCGACGCCGACGGACGCTTCCGCTTCCCCCATCTGCCGCCGGGCATCTATCTACTGGTGGCGACCAAGCCCGGCTACATCACCCTCGAGCAGACCGAGATCCAGGTCGAGATCGAGCACACGGTGACCCTGACGCTCGAAGCCTTCACCGCCTTCGACGAGGAGGACGACGAGGTGATGATCACCGGCGCCGCGCCGGTGCTCGACGTCACCTCCGCCGCCGTCGGCGAACGCTTCGGCCGCGAGCACTTCGACCGCGTCCCGACGGACCGCTCGCTGCGGGACGTGCCGGCGCGCACCGCGGGCGTGGTGCCCGCCGGGGCGTGGACCGATCCCGTCTCCATCGCCGGCGGGGCTCCCGGAGACAACGTGGTCCGGCTCGACGGCCTCGACGTCACCGGTCTCGTCTCCAACGAGGCGAGCGTCTCGGTGCCCTGGGACCAGGTGGCGCAGATGGAAGTGTCCTCCGGCGGACGCGACGCGGGTCGCGAGGGCTCCTTCGGGGGCATCGTCCAGCTCCTGACGCGCCGCGGCGGGCCGGAGCACCACGGTCGGCTGTCGCTCTACGGCCAGAGCGCCGACACCGCGGCCTCGCCGAGGAGCACCGTCAGCGCCGGCGGCGAGCGGAGCCCGGACGGCTGGGACGCCGGGATCGCCTTCGGCGGACCGGCCGCCGCGGAGCGCCTATGGTACTTCGCCGCCCTGCGCGACGCGGCCACCGAGCGCCGGATCGACAACCGCCAGGGTGTGCGCTTCGACGAGGAGCGGGAAACCCTCGCCTGGACCGCCCGGCTCACCTGGCAGCCGTCGGCGCGCCACCTCCTCTCCTTCGGCTCCACGGGCGATCCCACGGATCTCACCGACGAGCCGCTCCGGGACGCCGCCGGTCGGTTGGGCCACGACGGGGAGCTGGGCGGCGAGACCTGGACGCTCAGCCTCGAGAGCACCCTCGGGCGCCGGCTGTTTCTCGACCTCCGCGGCGGCCGCTTCGAGGAGACCTTCGAAGCCCGGCCCCTGGCCGACGTGCCGCTGTACGAGGACCTCACCTTGACGTCCTTCCGCGCGGCCGCCGCCGGCTGCGGCCCCGGGGGTAGCTCCGGAAGCGGGCTCGGTCCCGGCGTCGCCTTCACCCCCGGCTGCATCGGCGGCTCGGTGGTCCGCGACCGCGGCCGGGCCACCCGCGAGGAGGCCGCCGCGACCCTCTCCTGGTACTCGGGAGCGAGTGCCGACAAGGCCGCCGGTGAGCCCGCCGCCGGCCGGCTTCTTTTGGAGCACGCCGTGCGCTTCGGCTTCGACGCCCGCCGTGGTGAGCTGCACGACGACGCCCGTTTCCCGGGCGCCGCCCCCGGGCCGTTCATCGACGACCGCGGGGCCCTGGTGGACCCCGGTGGGCTCAGCGGGCAGCTCTGGCAGATCACCGACGAGGTGGCGCGGCTGTTCGAGCTCGAGGGCGTCGACCGCCGCGAGCACGACGAGATGGCGGTGTTCGTCGAGGACCGGGTGCGCTTCGGCGATCACGCGGTCCTCCGGGTCGGGCTGCGGGCGGAGCGGATGGACGCCGATCTGCGGCTGGGCGAGCCGGCCGGTCCCCAGAGCGCACCGCGGCTGAGCTTCGGCTTCGCGGACACCGTCTCCCCGCGCCTGGCGCTGGTATGGGACCTCGACGGCAACGGCCGCTCCCGCTTCTTCGCCCATTTCGGGAGATACATCGATCCACGGCCGCCGGCGGTGGAAGGTCTCCCCTTCGCCTCCCGGCGCTGGAACGTCTACACCTTCGCGCTGCGACCGGACGGCTCGCTGCCGACCGCGGCACGGCCGGGGGAGCTGATCGAGCGCCGGAGCCTCGCCACCGTCCTGCGTGTGGCCCCGGATCTGAAGCCGCCCACCGTCACCGAGACCCGCGTCGGCTTCGCCCTCGAGCCGCTGCCGGACGTCACGATCGGCGTCTCCGCCGTGGTGCGCAACCTGAAAAGGGTGGTCGAGGACGTGTCGCTGGACGGCGGAGAAACCTACGTCCTGCTCAACCCGGGTGGCACGCTGACGGAGAACCCGGCGACCGGCGAGCCGCTCCCCACCGTCGCCTTCTTCCCACGGCCGTCGCGCGACTACCGGGCCTTCGAGGTCCGCATCGACAAGGGCTTCGGCAACGCCTGGCAGCTCCACGGCAGCTACACCTTCGCCGAGAGCGAGGGCAACTACGGCAGCGCGGTGCCGCCACCGGACGGCTCTCTTTTGACACCACGCTACGACACCCGCTTCGACCTCCCGTCCGCGCTGCCCCGGGGCGACGGCTCGCTGGTCGGCGACCGGCGCCACCAGTGGCGGCTCTACGGCTCCTGGCAATGGGCCTCGAAGATCACCACCGGGCTCTACGGGCGCTACCTGTCCGGCGCTCCCTTCTCGCGGTTGGCGGCGGACTCGGCCCTCGGACGCCGCAGCCGCTTTGTCGGTGCGGTCGACGAGGGCGGCCGTCTACCGGAGCTGTGGGGCGTGGATTTCCACCTCGAATACCCGGTGGAGACCGCCGGGGTGACGCTGGAGCTGGTCGGCGACGTGTTCAACCTGATGAACCGCGACGCGCCGGTGCAGGTGGTCGAGGAATGGAGCTTTCTGCCCGAGGAGTCCAACCTGGCCGATGAGAGCGTCCAGACCCAGCCCGCCTTCGGCAACGCTCTGGAGTATCAGCAGCCGCGGACGGTGCGTCTGGGGGTGCGGGTTCGGTGGTGAGGTGCGAGCCGCGTCAGGACGGGCAGGAGCTGACCTCAGCAAAGGAACCTTCGTTGCAAGGGCCTGTATAATCCATCTGCTCACGAGGGAATCTGCGCCCGAGGCCATCCATGCTCAAGAGGATCTACGCCGACAACTTTCGATCACTGGGAAATTTCGAGCTCCGACCCAAACAGCTGAATCTCCTCTTGGGCGAGAACGGTTCGGGCAAGACCAGCCTGTTCGAGGTGTTGCTGCTGGTGCGGGACCTGATTGTCAACGGCCGTCCTGCAGCTTCACTCTTCGCGTACAAGAAGACGATCTGGGACCCTCGCGACAGTCAAAGCTTCGAGCTCGACGTCGAGGCTCCCGAGGGCGTTTTCAGCTACCGCCTCGAGATCCGGCATCCGAGCCAACCTACTCCCGAAGCGCCGCACATCAAGGGCGAGTTTCTGGACTACGAAGGCAAGCCGCTGTTCCGCTACCGAGACGGGCAAGTCCAGCTCTTTGACGACGAGCACGAGCCCGGGGCCAGGTTTCCGTTCAAACCCGAGCAGAGCTTTCTGCCGAACTTGGAGACGCAGAGCTCGAAGCTTCAATGGTTTAAGAGCTTCGTCGCCGGGATCCAGGTTTTTCAGCTCAACCCTTTCGGTCTGGACACATTCTCGCAACGGGACGAGAGGTACTTGACTGCGAACGGCTCGAACTTTGTCTCGTGGCTTCGCTATCTGAGCGAGGAGAGGCCGCTGGCAAAACGTGAGTGCGAAGACCGCCTTGGGGAGCTGATTCCAGGTTTTCAGGGATTCAGATTCGAGTCGCTCGGTGATCGCAAAGGGTTGGTGGCTTCTTTTAGCCGCGAAGGTGGAGACAACTACGAATTGTACTTTGGAAACCTCTCAGAGGGTCAAAGGATCCTCTCGATCCTCTACTCCATCCTCTATGGGCTTGTCGGAAACACGGCGCTCCTGTGCTTCGACGAGCCCGAGAATTTCATCTCGCTGCGCGAGGTGCAGCCCTGGCTCCAGAGCCTCAGGGATCTGGTCGAGGAGCGCTCCGGACAGGCTCTGGTCATCTCGCATAACCCCGAGGTCATTGACTATCTGGCCGCCGACTCCGCGTTTCTATTCGAACGGCCAACAGGCGACATAGTCCGCGTAAGACCCTGGGTTCCCGACCCGAAAGAGATCATGAAGCCCTCCGAGATCTTGGTGCGCGAGGGCTGAGTTGCGCCGGCCGAAGCTCCGCGGAGCCCTTCTCTGCGAAGACCTGGAGCACGAGCGGTTCTTCCGCCGTCTTCTCTCAACCAGGTGGTTCGGAGAAGGCAAGCTGCGCGTCGAGCGAATCCCCAACAACCAGGGGGCCGGAGACGCCTGGGTGCTCGAGCGCTACGCACGAGAGGTGCGATACGCGCGCAGCAAGAGAGGCGAGAGCTACGCGCTGGTGGTCGCCATTGACGGAGATCGCTACAAGCTGCAAGAGCGGTTGCAACAGCTCGACCAGAAACTCAGCGATGAGAGCCTGCCGATGAGGGCGAACGCAGAGAAGATCGCGATCTTTGTTCCGACCCGAAGCATTGAGACGTGGGAGCTGTGGCTTTGCGGAAATCGGGAGGTCGATGAGAACGGCGACTTCAAGGAGCTATTCAAGGCGGCTGAAGGCCGCGGAGAAGCTTCAGCAAGAGCTGCGGCAGCGGCGTGGTTCGACACGACCGAACAAAACGAGATCGAGCAGAGGAGGCTCCCTTCCTTGACTGCGGGACGTACTGAAATCGAGCGCCTCGATCGTCGAAAGTAGGGGTCTCTTTAGCCCCATAGCTCGCCGATCACCCACCTCTCTTTCGCGCTACATCGGTAGCCGCAGCCTGGCCTCGCAGCCGCGGGCGCGGCGGCGGTTGGCCACCCGCAGCGTGCCGCCGTGGGCCTCCGCGATCTGGCGCGACAGCACCAGACCGATGCCCGTGCCGCCGGGCTTCGTCGTGTAGAACGGCACGAAGAGGTTCTCCTGATTCGACAGCCCGGGGCCATCGTCCTCCACCCGGATCTCCACCGCGCCGCCCTGGGCGCGCCACCCGAGGCGCACCCCGCCACCGGTCTCCAACGCCGCGTCGGTGGCGTTGCGCACCAGGTTGATCAGGAGCTGCTCGAGCTGGTCGCCGTCCGCGTGCACGGTCAGCTCGGGGCCTTCCTTGACCTCCACCGGCAGCCGGGTCTCCAGCGCCGCCACCCGGTGTACCAGTGGCGCCACCGGCAGAACCCGGCGCTGCGGGCTGGGCAGCCGCGCCAACCGCGAGTACGAAGCCATGAAACGGATCAACGCGTCGCTGCGCTCTCCGATCACCCGCAGCCCGGCGGTGAGATCCTCGTCCAGATCCTCGGGCCGCGGCTCGCGCGACAGCATCGAGGCCAGCGTCGCGGTCATCGACTTGATGGGAGTCAGCGAGTTGTTGAGCTCGTGGCCGATGACCCGGATCAACCGCCGCCAGGCCTGCCGCTCCTCGTCCCGCAGGGTCTTCGACAGATCGGTGATCACCAGCAGGTGGTGCGGCCGGCCCTCCTCGCGAAAGGTGCCGCGGCGCATCGACCAACGCCCCTCGCGTCCGGGGAACACCGCTTGGAAGGTGCGCGAGGGCTCGCCCTCCAGACACGCGGCCAGCCCCATCTCCTCGGCGCTGCGGCCGAGCAGCCTCCGCGCCGGCTGGGCCAGGATCCGCTCGCCCTCACGGTTGACCAGCCGCAGCTCGCCCTTCTCGTCGAAGGTGAACACCGCGACGTCGATCTCCTCCATCACGCGGCGCAAAAGCGCCGTCGCCTCGACCGCTCCCATGCGCTGGCTCTGCAGGGTGTCGCGCAGGGTGTTGATCTCCCACAAGACCTCGCTCATCGCGTCCTGGTGCCCGAGCTCGCGGGCGCGGAGCGAGTAGTCCCCCTGGCGCAGGGCCTCCAGCAGATTGGCCAGGGTGCGCAGGGGGTAGATCACCCGGTTGCGCAACGAGGTGGAGATGCCCAGCCAGGCGAGGAGCACGAAGAGGGTGAGGGTGACTTGGAGCTTGAGCGAGAAGTCGCCGCCCCACAGCAGCACGAACGCGACCAGGGCTCCCGGGACGCCCGCCACCAGCGACAGGATGGTCAGCCGGGCTTCATAGGGGAGGTTGGACCAGCGCCAGCGACCCGTGCGCTCCCGGTGGGTCTGTCCGTCGGCGACCATTGCAGTCAAAGATCATACTTCTCGAGCCGGCGGTAGAGCGCGCTGCGCGACAGCCCGAGGGCCTGGGCGGCACCGGAGACGTTGCCCTCCGTGCGGTCCAGGGCGCGCTGGATCAGGTACCGCTCGACGTCTTCCAGCGGCATCTCCTCCAGGTTGAGCTGTCCGTTGGAGCCCACCGGCCCCAGCGCCAGATCGTCGGGTGAGATGTGCGTGTCCGTCGCCATCAGCACCCCGCGCTCGACGGCGTGGTCCAGCTCGCGCACGTTGCCGGGCCAGGCATAGGTCTTGAGGGCCTGGAGGGCCTCGCCGGTGAAGCCTCCGATCTCCTTGCGGTAGCGGCCGTTGTGACGGCCCAGGAAGTGCTCCGCCAGCGGCGGGATGTCCTCCGTCCGCTCGCGTAGCGGCGGCAGGTGGATCTCGACGGTCTTGAGCCGGAAGAGCAGGTCCTGGCGGAACCGTCCCTCGTCCACCTCCGCCTGGAGGTCGGCGTTGGTGGCGGAGAGCACCCGCACGTCCACCGTCCGGGTGCGCGACGAGCCGAGCCGCTCGAGCTCGCCGGTCTCCAGCACCCGCAGCAGCTTGGCCTGCTGCTTGGTGGTGATGTTGGCGATCTCGTCCAGAAACAGGGTGCCGCCGTCGGCCATCTCGAAGCGGCCCACGCGGTCGGACTTGGCGTCGGTGTAGGCGCCCTTGACGTGGCCGAACAGCTCACTCTCGAAGATCGACTCGGAAAGCCCGCCGGTGTTGACCGTGACCATGGGCTTCGACCCGCGGTCGGAGACGGCGTGGAGCTGGCGGGCCACGACGCTCTTGCCACTGCCGTTCTCGCCGGTGATCAGGACGTTGGCCTCGGAGGGACCGACCCGGGCGACGAGCTCCAGCACCGGTTGCATGGCCCGCGAGTCGGCGATGAAGGAGGAGTCGGTCTCGGCCCGCAGCATGCGGTTCTCGGCTTCCAGGCGCCGGCCCTTCTTGAGCGCCCGGCCGAGCTCGGTCTGGGTGCGCAGGATGGAGAGCAGGCGGTGGTTGTCCCAGGGCTTCTCGATGAAGTCCCGGGCGCCGCGGCGCATCGCTTCCACGGCCAACTCGACGCTGGCCCAGGCGGTCATCACCACCACCGGCAATGCCGAATCCAGCTTCTGGATGCGCTCGAGCAGGTCGATGCCTTCGCGTCCGGAGGTGGTGTCGCGGGTGTAGTTGAGATCCATCAGCAGGACGTCGAAGTCCTGGTCGGCGATCTGGTTCACCACCTCGTCGGGGGCGGTGGCGGTGTGGGTCTCGAACCCCTCGCCCTTGAGCAGGAGCCGCAGGGCTTCCAGAACGTCGCGCTGGTCGTCCGCCAGCAGGGCGCGGGGTCGCGTCGGGGTGCTCATCGCTACGGCCTCCTCGGTGTACGGCCAGGCTATTCGGCAGTCCTCGAAGAAAAAGCCTACAGGCTCTGGAGCCCGGAACAGGCTCTGGAGTCTCCGTGGAGCACACCCCGTGCCATCCGGAAGTCGGGTGTAGCCACGGCGTTTCCCGGCCCGGGCAGGCCGGAGAAAGCCCGGGAAAGGGGGGTGTCGCCAGGAGTCGGGAAAACGGAAGGCCGTTGAGGGGAAGGACCGGTAGGGGGCGGGAGTGTCCGGAACCGGACACCTCTCTTTCTAGACTACGCCCCCACCAACTCGCCGACGGCGGTCTCCTTCTCGATCCAGCCGTCGAGGAGCTGGACGATGCGGTTGCCGTAGGCGGCGTTTTTCTCCGAGTGGGTCACCTGGACGATGGTGGCCCCCTCGTCGTTGAGCCGCTTGAACAACCCCATGATCTCCTCGCCCTGGGCCGAGTGGAGATTGCCGGTGGGCTCGTCCGCCAGGATCACCTTGGGGTTGGCGATCACCGCGCGGGCGACGCCGACGAGCTGCTGCTGGCCGCCGGAGAGCTGCGAGGGGAACAGGTCCTTCTTGCCCACGATCTGGAAGCGGTCGAGCGTGTCCGCCACCATCGCCGCCCGCTTCTTGCGCGGCACGTTCTTGTAGGACAGGGGCAGCTCGAGGTTCTCGTACACCGTCAGGTCGTCCAGCAGGTGATAGCTCTGGAAGACGAAGCCGATGTACTCTTTGTTGAGGGCCGCCCGGTGCTTGGGCTTGAGAGCGTGCACCGGCTGGTCGAGAAAGTGGAACTCGCCGCTCCAGGAGGCGTCGAGCATGCCCAGGATCGACAGCAGGGTGGTCTTGCCCGCCCCGGACGGTCCCATGATGGTGACGAAGTCGCCCTCCTGGATCTCGAGGTCGACCCGGCGGAGAACGAAGGTCTTGGTGACCCCGCTCTGGTAGAACTTCTCGACGTTGCGCAGACGGATCATCGTGTCCCCTTGGCCGGGTGGAGCTAGCTGACCTCGAAGCCCCGCTCCTCGAGGGCCGCTTCCTCGCGCTGCCGGTCCTCGCCGCGCTCGTCCTCGACGATCTTGCCGTCGAACAGGTGCACGGTGCGCCTGGCGTAGCGGGCGAAGCGCGGATCGTGGGTGACCATGGCGATGGTCGCGCCGTCGCGGTGCAGCTCGTCGAGCAGCTCCATCACCGCCTCGGAGTTGCGGCTGTCGAGGTTGCCGGTGGGCTCGTCGGCGAGCAGGATGGAGGGCTTGCCGACCACCGCGCGGGCGACGGCGACACGCTGTTGCTGACCGCCGGAGAGCTGCGACGGATAGTGCTTCTGCCGGTGCGACATGCCGACCCGCTCCAGAGACTCCTGGACCCTCTGCTTGCGCTCGGAGGCGGGGACGCCCCGGTAGGTGAGTGGCAGCTCGACGTTCTCGAACACCGTGAGGTCGCCGATCAGGTTGAATGCCTGGAAGATGAAACCGATCTCCCGGTTGCGGATGCGCGCCCGCTCGGAGAACGACAGGTTGGCCACCTGCTTCTCGTTGAGGATGTACTCGCCCTCCGTCGGGGTGTCGAGCAGCCCGAGGATGGAGAGCAACGTGGTCTTGCCACAGCCGGACGGCCCCGCGATGGCGAGGTACTCGCCGTGATTGATGTCCAGATGGATGCCCGAGAGGGCGTGGGTCTCCACCTCGTCGGTGTAGAAGACCTTGGTCACGCCTTCGAGATGGATCAGAGATTGTTCGGTCATCGGCTCACCTCTTGGTTGTGTCGCTCTATTCGATCGGCCGGCTCGAGCGGCCCAAGTCATTCGTTGCTCGTATCGGTGTTCGTAGTCGGTGCTCGGTCAGTGCTCTCCCGTGGTCCCGGGTCGTCCTATCGCAAGACGTCGGCTCGGGCCTGAAAGTTTCGGCGGATCCGTCAGCGGATCCGCAGTCGGTTCTCCTCGTCCCAGCGGGATATGTCGGAAAGGATCACCTGGTCCCCTTCCTGGAGACCGGAGAGGATCTCGATCGTGTTGACGGAGCTCTTGCCCAGCTCGACCGCCGTCCGGTAGGCCATGTCGCCCTCGGGCGTCAGCTTGAAGAGCTGGATGGTGCTCTCGGGCTGTCCGTAGGCGGGTCGCCCGACGAACAGCACGTCCTCCAGACGCTCGATTTCGATGGTGCCGTCGACCGACAGGTCGGGCCGCGCGCCCCGAGGCAGCTCGCCGGTGATCTCGACGTCCACCAGCACGCTGCCTCCGCGCACCGCGGGGTCGATCCGCTTGAGCCGGCCTTCGACGACCCCGTTGCGGGTGTCGATCTCCGCCTTCTGGCCCACCACCAGATCCTTGGCCTGGGTTTCGGGAATGCGCAGCTCGGCCTCCAGGGTGGTGGGATCCGCCACCCGCGCCAGGATGTCGCCGGGGCGCACCCGCTGGCCGGGCTCCACCGGCACCTCCTGGAGCACCCCGTCGATGCCCGCCGGCACCGACAGCAGCGTCACCTGCTTCCTGCGCAGATCGTACAGCGCCCGCGCCTGCTCTAGCTGCGCCTGCTGGGTTTCGAGCTGCGCCTGGATGGACTCCTTGGTCTTCTCGAAGCGCTGGAGCTCGATGCGGTAGCGGTTTTCGAGCTGCTCGTGCTGGATCTTGGAGCGCTTGAGGTTGATGTCCGGAATCAGCCCCTCGTCGAACAGCGCCTGATCGGCTTCCGCCTGCAGACGCGCACCTTCGAGCTCCGCCTGCACCCGGGCCAGCTCCGCCTCCTGGGTCAGCAGCTCGTTCTCGAGCTGCACCTCGCGGTTGCGGTATTCCGCCCGCGCGGCCGAGAGGTCGAGCTCCGCGTCCAGCAATGACTGTTCGAGCTCGGGGTTGGACAGCTCGAGGATCACGGTGTCGGCGCGGACCGCGGTTCCCGGATCGACCGGCACCCCCTCCACGCGGCCTTCGGTGGAGGTGGTGACGAAGCGGATCTCCTCGGGCACCAGCGTCCCCGGTCCCCGCACTCGGCGCAGCATGTCGCCGCGCTGGACCTTCTCGATCCACACCTCGCCGCGGCTCACCTCGGCCGCCGCCGGCTCGATGCGGCTCACCGCGACACCAAGCACGGTGACCAGGATCACCCCGCCCACGATGGTCAGGATCTGACGCAGGCGCTTCTTGCGTTTGTAAGATTCATCTCTCGGTCGGTCCATGTCGTCTCCGGCTCAACCCCTCGCGCGCTGGCGCACCCACTCGGCTTTCGTGCGAGCGCCTCCGAATCAGTCGATATCAGTATCCCGCACAGAACATGCCATCCGACGTGTCGTTCCAAGTCGTTCCGCGGGGGCCGAGGCTCCAAGGCCCAGTACGCAGGACGTCGGCGAAGGTTCCAGCTTTTTCAGCCTTTTCCGCCCACCGGCCTTGTTCGTTTCCGGGGCACCTCGTCCCAAAACCGGACACCCGGTCCCGACGCTCGCGAGCTTCGGAGTGTGGACGGTGCGATCGAGGGTACGATCCCTGATGCGATCCCTGATGCGGTCCCTGATGCGGTCCATGATGCGGTCCATGGGCCGACACCGGACCCATCGCTTTCCGCCCCAGCGGCGGGGGAGTTGTTTAGTATAGCGGACGCTCATGATCGATCTCCGACAATCGCTCGCGGCCCCGACCGACGCTCCGGGCTGGTTCCGCTTCGCCCTCGAGCACAACCTCGGGCACATCGCTTCGGAGCCCAAGCTCCAGCGGCACTTCCTCAAGGCGGTGCGGTTGGCCCTCGACCCCGACACCGCCTGGTACGTGCCGGTGCCGGTGACCGGAACCAAGCCGCTGTGGGACGGCGCCGACCGGCCGTGCGACCTCGATGCGGTGCGCGCCTTCGCCGCCCACAGCGAGCCCGAGCTGCCCCCCGACCTGCTGCTGGCACCTTTGCGGGTGCACGGACGGCTCACCGCCGTGGTGGGCGCCGGCAAGACGGAGGGGAGCTTTCCACGCGGCAGCGGACACGAGCTCAACTCGCTGTGCGGTCTGCTGGCCACCGAGCTGATGAGCCGCGAGGAGCGGCGCGTCGACGAGGTGCTGCTGCGCATCAAGGAGGAGATCCTGCGCGAGCTGCGGCCCCGGGACCTCGCCTACCAGATCCTCCACGGGCTGCGCGAGCTGGTGGACTACGACCACTCGTCGACGCTGCTGATCTACGACCGGGCCGCCGGCGTGCTGCGGGTGGAGGCCGAGCAGATCGCCTGGGCCAAGGCCAAGAGCCGCTCGATCGATCACGAGCTGAAGGTGTCGCCGGAGCTGGCGGAGGATCTTCGGCTGCGCGGCGAGCGCATCGTGTCGCGTCAGCGCGGCAAGGTGGACCCCGCCGCCGCGGTGATCCTCGACCCCACCGGCGAGCTGGCGGAGATCCTCTCCTACGCTGCGGCCGAGGGTGCTCCGGCCCCCACCAGCACGCTGTGCGCCCCGTTGGTGGACCGCGGCGAGCTGCTCGGTGCGCTGCGCGTCGCGGCGCAGCGACGCTCACCCTTCAACCGCTGGGACGCCAAGGTGGTCAGCCGTTTTCTGCCCGCCGCCATCAACGCGATCCAGGACGCCCACCACCGGTTGCACCAGGAGCACCAGCTCCTGTCCGCCGAGCAGCGGGCGTTCCTGGTCAACGTCGCCCGCGTGGTGGCCCACGACATCAACAACGCGCTCGGCGCCGCCTTGCCTCTCGCCCAGCAGCTCCAGGCGGAGGCCCGGGACGGGCAGATCGACGTCGAGACCTGGGGTGAGGACCTGACCGAGATCATCCGCAACCTCGATCTGTGCCGGGGCATCTTCGACCGGCTGCTGCGCCAGGAGGGCGGCCGCGAGGCCAAGGACCCCAGCACCGACCTCAACCGCGTGGTCAAGGACCGGCTGGCGCTGCTCGAGGCCTCCTTCAAGCGCCACCAGGCCGAGGTGGAGCTCCACCTCGGGGAGCGACTGCCGCAGGTGGGCATCTACCAGGACCACCTCGAGCACGTGGTGTGGAACCTGGTCCTCAACGCCCTCGACGCGCTGCCTCTGGAGGAGGGACGGATCGAGGTGACCACGCGGTCCGCAGAAGCCGGATCCAAGGTCGTCGAGCTGGAGATCTCGGACAACGGCGTGGGCATCCCGCCGGAGGAGATGGAGCGGGTGTTCCGGCCCTTCCACTCCACCAAGGGCGGCACCGGCATGGGGCTGCCGCTGGCACGCAAGCTGGTCGAGGAGATCGGCGGCCGCGTGCACCTGGAATCGACCCCGGGACGAGGCACCGCCGTGCGGGTGGAGCTGCCGGCGGTCCCCGGCGACCGGGAGACCGGAGAGGTGATCCGATGAAGGGAGATCCCGCCAAGATCCTGGTGGTCGAGGACGAGCCCGGCGTGCTGCGCGCGGTCCAACGGGTGCTCGCCGGCCAGCACGAGGTGACGCCGGCGCAGAGGGTCTCCGAGGCCCTGGAGCGGCTGGAGGGGGAGCCCTTCGACATCGCCATCGTCGATCTCCAGCTCCCCGACGGCGACGGCTACGAGGTCAACCGCGAGATCCACCGCCGGCACCCGGAGACCGACGTGATCCTGATGACCGGCTCGACCACGCGTCAGGATCAGAAGCTCTTTCAGGCGCTGGAGCAGGACGCCTTCTACTTCCTGTTCAAGCCCTTCGACCGCCGGGTGCTCATCGCCCTGGTCGAGCGCTGTCTCCGGCTGCGTCATCTGCAGCGGGAGAATCTGCAGCACCTGGAGCGGCTGGCCAGGGACCAGCAGAAGGCGCGCGAGATCCAGCGCAGCCTGCTGCCGGAGACGCCGCTCGAAGCCCACGGCTGGTCGGTCGGTGCGCGCTTCGAGCCGGCGGAGGAGGTGTCCGGCGACCTCTACACGGTGCTGGCCCTGGAGGGTGAGGAGGATGAAGGCTCCGAAGCGCTGGCCGTGCTGGTGGCGGACGTCATCGGTCACGGGCTGCCGGCGGCCATGTACGCCGGGATGCTGCGCTCCACCTTCGACGCCGCGCGGCGGCTGGACCCCAGCCCGGAAGCGATGTTCGACCGCCTGTTCACCGGGCTGGATTTTTTCGCCTCCAACAGCGGCGCCTCGCTGTTCTACGGGGTGCTGCACCCGGACGGGCGTCTGCGGTATCTGAGCGCGGGGCATCCCCCGGCGCTACTCTGCCGGGCGGAGCGCGGGGACGCTGCCTCAGCCCTCGAGCACCTGCATTCCACCGGGCCCAAGCTGTTGCCGGCGCCGGTGGTGCGCGCGCTCCCCCGCGACACCGGCGAGGTTGCGCTGGCGCCGGGGGATCGGCTGCTGATCTACACGGACGGGCTGCCGGAGGCCAAGAGCCCGGAGAACCGCGAGCTGGAGCTGGGGGGGATCGAGGCGGCGTTCACCGGCTGTGCGGCGGTCGACGCCGAGGAGACCCTGAGCCGGTTGCTCGGGACGTTGGAGAGCCACTGCGACGGCCGGCCCCTCGACGACGACGTGACCGTGCTGCTGGTGGAACGGCAGGGGTAGAAGCGGCGACTCAGCGGCGATCCCTACGCCGCGGCCTTCTTGAGCAGCGCGAGGACCTTGGCGGGGTGGTCGGCGGCGCGGCCGACGCGCCTCCAGTGCTTCTTCACCTCGCCGTCCGGACCGACCCAGACGGTGGACCGGATCACACCGGTGGTCGTGCGCCCGTACATCTTCTTCTCGCCCCAGGCGCCCCAGGGCTCCATGACCTCCTTGTCGGGGTCCGAGAGCAGGGTGAACGGCAGGTGGTGTTTCTTGGCGAATCGCCGGTGGGAGGTCCCGCCGTCCGGAGACACCCCCAGCACCACGGCGTCCTGGTCCTGGATCTCGCTCCAGAGATCGCGGAAGGCGCAGGCTTCCTTGGTGCATCCCGGGGTCTCATCCCGGGGATAGAAGTAGACGATGACGTGCTGGCCCCGAAAGCCGGACAACGAGACGTCGGCGCCGTCGGCGTCGGGGAGAGTGAAGTCAGGGGCAGGTTTGCCCACTTCAATGGTCATGCGGGGCTCTCCTTCGAGCTCCGGGGATCCGCTCCCTGGACCGCCGGAGCGATTGCGTTCAGAGGTGATTTCTTTGCGGTGCTGTCCCGGGGATGAGGACCTTCCCCCGAAACGCTCCGAGCATATCTCAGGTTGGCGCCAACCTACGGCGCTGAGCGGACGGACCCCTTCGGCGAACGTGCTCCGGTCTCGGCTCGCCGGACAGAAGACCTCTCTGAAATCCGGAAAGTCGTATACATCGATGCGTATGTATACAGCAAGATACGTCGGCTGACAATCTGTCTCTACATTCTGGATCCTCGAGAATCCGAGTCTGGGGGGATGCGACGACCAGGGAGCCTGTCAATAGGCGGCTTGCAGGAGGGTTACAGCATTGGCACGGAGGTTGCGGTCTCTGAGCCGAGCGACCTAGTCCCACAGACCTAGTGATCTGTCGGCGGAGAGAGCCCGGCAACCCCAACAAGAGGAGGAGGATCTGTATGCATCTCCATCGTGAAGTATCACAGGAGAACCTGAAGAAGCAACGAGAGGTGACCCAGCGACTGGATTGCAAGGCCACCGTTCTCGTGACCCTATTGGGAATTCTCCTGCTCGCAGCCGGAGCGAATGCCCAGCTGGCGGCCTTCGGCCCGATCCACCCATCCAATGGCTACCCCGTGTACTACCAGGACTTCACCGGGCTGGCGCTCGAGCAGTGCCTGGACAATCTGGACCCGCTCTGTGACGTGATCGGGGTGCCGGACCCGTTGAGCCCGGTGTCCTTCCCCGACAACTTCCCGGACGAGCTCTTCTGGTGGACGGCCGGTGCGATCATGCCGACCAACGGCGGCGGTGACGCGCTCCTGGTGCTGGCCATGGAAGGCGCCTTCGGCGGAGCGACCGGGGGAGTCGTCCCCGGGGAGCAGATCGCCTTCACCCGGATCCGCATCCGCGTCGACAACCTGATCCAGGGGGAGACGTACGTGGTCACGCACCCCTATGGCGTGGACACCTTCGTGGCCGAGAGCTCGGCGGCCAACGGGATCAACATCACCGAAGACATCGGATGCTTCGATTTTCCCTGCAACTTCGCGCTCCCTCTCGACAGCCGGGTCGGGCCTTTCCTGGTGTGGGATCCGGCCGAGTCGGCGCCGCCGGTCGGCTACGTGGGGGATCCCGCCATCGAGCACACGGTGATCGGCAGCCCCTTCGGCACGAACTTCTTCCGCATCGAGGGGCCCTCGGTGGGAGGTCCGGGAGTCGACGTCATCCAGACCAACCTGTTCACCGTGCTGGGCAAGATCTTCGACGGCGTGGCGCCGAGCCCCCTCACCGTCGACCGTTCCAGCTACTCCCGCCAGTCCAACGCTCCGAATCCCGACTCGGGGCAGATCGCGGTCTTCGCGACTTCCGTGGGCACGGCGACGCTCGAGGTCAGCGGTGCCGGGCTCGTCACCACGCCGATGGTGCAGGATCCGTTCACCCCGGGCAAGTTCTTCGCCCTTCTGCCTTCGAACACCCCGGGCTCTTTCCCCTCGTCGATCACGGTGACCAACACGACCGACAGCCCGCCGACCGACGTCAACAGCAGTCTGATCGACGAGGTGGCGATCGACGTGGCGAGCTTCGACCAGGCCACCGGCGCGCTCACGATCCATGCCACGTCGAGCGATCTGCTGAGCCCGCCGACGCTGACGGCGGAAGGATTCGGGCTCCTCGACTCGGCCGGCGACCTGGTCGTTTCCGGTCTGCTGGTGCCTCCGCCCACGTTGACCGTCACGTCGTCGGCCGGAGGATCCGACACCGAGCTAGTCACCGTGATCGCGGCGCCGGCGGCTCCGGGCAACATCCCGCCCACTGCACTCGATGACACCGCCGTCACCAACCAGGACCAGCCGGTGTCGTTCTCGGTGCTCGCCAACGATGTCGATCCCGACGGCACCCTCGACATCACCAGCGTCACCATCGTGACGCAGGCCACCAACGGCAGCGCCATGGCCTTCGTGGAAGACGGCACCGTGACCTATACGCCGAACGCGGGATTCACCGGCACCGACTCGTTCACCTATACGGTGGACGACGACCAGGGCGCGACCTCCAACGTAGCCACGGTCCAGGTCACGGTCAACGCTCCCGACACGCTCACCGTCACTCGCGTCGAGTTCCGCACCACCAAGAACGAATGGCGGGTGGACGGCACCGCCACGGTGGTCACGGCCAACGTCGTCACCATCTATGCGGGATCGACAGTCGGCGGTCCGGTGATCGGCACCGCCATGGTCGACGCGTTGGGAGCGTGGACGTTCCGTGAGCGCAACTCCCCGAGCCCGGCGAGCGCGACCATCAGCGTCGAGTCGAGCGCCGGCGGCGTGCTTGAAGGGATCGTCGTCGACATCCGGAACTGAGATCATGGCAGCCCGTCCGGGTCGTTCCCGGGCGGGCTCGATTTTTTCCCGGGGTGGCAGGAGACCTCGCGGAGCTCGCGCCGGTCCGACCCCCAATCATCGAGCGGCAGCTTTGCAGCACGGAGAAGCCAGCCGTCCACCTCGTCGAGCTCGTCGCGGAAGCGCTCCGGGTCCTCTGCGTAGATGCTGCGGGCCTGGCCGGCGAGACGGCGGGCCCTTTCCGCGTCGCTGTCGGAGGCTTCGAGCGCTCTCGCCAGCGCGAACCGTGTGGCGGCGAGCTCGACGGCGTCGCCTTCCACGGAGATCCGGATCTCCAGCGCCCGCTCCAGGTGGGGGACGGCCTCCGCCGCCCGGCCGAGGGCGAGAAGGGAGGTGGCCACACCCTGGAGGTCGTCGGCGATGAAGGGATGGCTCGGACCCAGCTTCGCCTCGTCGAGCTCCAGCGCCTGGCGCTGCAGGGGCAGGGCCTCGGCGTGGCGGCCGAGCTGCGTCAGCGTGTCGGCCAGGTTGACCAGGGTCAGCGTGAGCTGCTCCGGATCGTCGTTCCGGCGGGCGATGGAGAGCGCCTCGCTCAAGCGGGTCTCGGCCTCGTCGTGACGTCCCATCTGGTTGAGGGTGTTGGCCAGGTTGTTCAAGCTGGAGACGACATACCGATGCTCCGGTCCGTATCCCTGGCGAAACAGCTCATCCGCCCGTTGCAGGTGCTCGAGGGCTTCCTCCAGCCGCCCCAGGTGACGGAGCTCGATGCCCAGATTGTTGTGCGCTTTGGCCATCAATGGATGGTCCGGTCCCAGCTCCCGCAGATGGATCTCCAGCGCACGGGCGAAGCGCTCCCGGGCCTCGTCGTGACGGCCCATGCTGCCGAGGGTCGCGGCCAGGGCGTCGAGGCTGGTGGCGAAGCGGAGATCCTCCGAGCCGATCTCCCGGTAGAGGGCCTGCGCCTCGAGATGGCGCTCCCGGGCCTCATCGTAGCGGCCTTCCATCCGCAGCAGGGTGCCGGTAGCGTCCAGCAGATCGGCGCGCAGCTCCCGCACATCACCCAGTGCCCGGTCGAGCTTGGCGGTGCCCAGGCGCACCCAGTAGTGGGCGCGAGCGAACAACCGCTGGTCGACCCCCAGCAGCAGCACCAGTTGGCGGGCGGCCTCCGCGGCGAGGCGGTCGTTGCGGCTGGCCTCGGCGGCCCACATGGCCTCGACCAGATCGCTGGCTCCCTCGTTCAAGTCGCCGACCCAACGATGCATCTCGCCGTTGAGCAGCAAGGCGTCGCCCAGGAGCGATGCATCGCCGGTGGTCTTCGCCAACTCCTCCGCCTTCTCCTCGACCGCCTGGCCGCCGGCAAGGGCGTCCGCGTAGCGGCCGGACGCGGCGAGTGCCTGAGCCTGGGCGAGCTCCTCTCGCAGCCATTGCACCTCCCCCTGGACCTCGGGATCCTCCAACCGCGGAACGGAGGCGAGCAGCACCTCGATGTCTCCGCATCCTTCGGGGCGGGCGAGGCTCTCCACCGCTGCCACCGCCTGCTCGACCACCTTCTCGTCCGCGCGGGCGAACAGGGTGAGCAGGGCGTCGAGCTCGGTGCGCCGCCGGTCCAGACACTGCAGGCGGCGATCCAGAAGCTCGATGGATTGGTGGTCCCGGAGGTGGGTCTCCTCGCAGGCCTCGATGTACTGCTGGGACCAGACGGCGGCATAGCCCTCCAGCTTGTCCTGGACGATTCGCCAGGCGTCGGCGGCGAACGGAGAGCCGAGGCTCAGGAAGGTGTCGCGCAGACCTTCTCGCCGGGACTCGCTCAAAGTGGAGAAGATGCGCGCCGCGCCGGCCTCGCACTCGGTCAGCGGCCGGTCGTTCTGGAGGTACCGGTACAGTCCGAAGCCCCCGAGGGCCATCCCGACGGCAGCGATGGCGACGACGGCGAGACGACGGCGCTTGTGCGGCGTTTCGCGCAGGGCCGCGAGCAGGGCTTCCATGGAGGGGTAGCGAGCCTCCGGATCGGGGCTCAGCCCCCGCAGCAGAACGTTGCGCAGCCAGCCGGGAACCGGCGAGCCCGGCGGGGCCGGCTTGACCTCTCCCCGGAGCAGGCGGTCGATCAGATCGAGGGTGGAGTCCCCGGGCGATGCGAAGGGGTGCTCGCCGTAGAGCGCTTCGTAGAAGGCGACGCAATAGCTGAACTGGTCGCTCCGGGCGTCGACCCCCTGGTTGCGGGGCACCTCGGGGGCCATGTAAGGCAGGGTGCCGATGACCATGCCGTCCTCGGTCACCGGGGTCGCCAAGCGGCTGGGAGGAAGGGGAGGGCGCGAGGGCTCTTTCGTCTCGGTCTTCGGAGCAACGTCCGAGCCGGGCTCGTGACGCGGGCGGGCCATGCCGAAGTCGAGCACCCGGACCCGCCCGTCAGCGCCGAGCAGCACGTTGCCGGGCTTGAAGTCCCGGTGGACGAGACCCGCAGCATGGGCCGCCGCCAGACCCCGCCCCGCCTCTTCGAAGATCCGGAGCGCCTCCCGCCAAGTGTGGCCCCGGCGCTTCACCCAGTCCGCGAGACTCTCGCCTTCGACGAACTCCAGGGCGAGGAAGACCTGCTTGCCGAAGGTCCCCACGTCGTGCACGGCGATGACGTTGGGGTGCGAGAGGCGGGCCATGGCCTGGGCCTCGCGCAGAAGCCGGGTGCGTGCCTCCGCCCCTTCCCGCTTGGGGTGCACCAGCTTGACGGCGATCTTGCGATCGAGCTCCGGATCGTAGGCCGCGTAGACGACCCCCATGCCACCGATGCCGGCGCGGTAGAGGACGACATAGCGTCCGATCACCGAGCCCTGCTCGAGGTGTGGGGTATCGTCGAGGGCTCCCGGCGTCCGACGTCGGGACGGCTTCTTGTCTCCGTTCCTGGGATCCATGGGGGCTCCGTCTTCCTGCGAAGCGCCTCCGCGGCCCGAGGCGCGAGCGCCGGGAGCTCGGTATAGAAGGGGCCAGAAAGCTGGAATCAGAATAGCATGACCGCAGCATGATCGAGAGCCGTACCCGACCCGCGACGGAGATCCCGCGCCCTTCGCCCCGAGGGGCGGGCCGGCGGGAGCTGCTGGAATTCCTCGCCGTCCTGGGGGCGGTCGCGGCGGTGCATTTCTTCCGCGACCCCGCGAGCTTTCTCCTGCCGCCGCTGTCCTACGAGGACGGACGCGACTTCTTCGCCTTCTTTTACAACCACCGGCAGCCGGGAGCAATCCTGCGGTTTTATGCGGGATACGTGTCCCTGCTTCCCAATCTCGTCGGCTACGCGGCGATGGCGCTCCCCACGTCGTGGACGCCGCGGGCGCTGGCATGGATCCCCGGGATCCTCACCAGTCTCGCCTGCGCCCTTCCGTTCCTGACCTTTCGCGGCTGGATGCGCTCTCCGGTGTGGCGCGCCGGCACCTGCTTCACCCTGGCGCTGTTGCCGGTGGCCAACCGCTTGTTTCTCAGCAGCACGGCCTACTCCATCTGGCCGGTCTTGCTGATCCTGGTATGGGGATCGCTGGCTCGGCCACCGGCCTCCACCGGCACGGCCCTGCCGCGCGGAGCCGCGATGGCGACGCTGATCTGCTCCCACCCCCTGTCGATCGCTTTGGTGCCCGTGTACGCGTTCCAGGCTTGGCGTGGCTGGACGGAGCGGCAGCGGCAACCCGGCGACATGCCTGGAAAGGAGGCGCCTGGGAAGACCTCATGGCTGCGAGTGCTCTACCCGGCCGCCCTGATCGCCGTCGTCGGGCTCTATGCGGTGCTCGGCATCGAGCCGGGGGGCGTCGAGACCCCCGCGATTCTGCCGGCCCTCGGTCTCACTGCCATGCTCGTGCTCGAGCGGGTGGTCTTCGCTACCGTGTTTGGCGATGCGGCCCTCCTCACCCTGCGCGCCGCCGGCGGGGTGGCGTGGATCTACCTGGGAGCTCTTGCGATCCTGGCGGCGGGGATCTGGGTCCTGGTGCGCTACCGGCGGCAGACGAGGACGGCCGGCTGGTGGCGGCTCGCGGCCCTCGGCTGGCTGGTGGTCGCTTTCACCGGCCTCTACGTGATCTCCCGGTCGCCCTCGGTGGAGATTCTCGGCACCGGGGCGGCGCTACGATATTTCTGGGTCCAGCGCTTGCTATTCGCGGCCGCCCTGGCGGCCTTGGCCCAGACGTTGTGGACCGGCCGAATGGAGGGCGGGACGGAAGGGAAAGGAAGGATGACCGTACGGCGTTTTCCGGTCCCGGTGGCGCTGTGGATCCTCTTTCTCGGTCTGGCGTTGCTCAATCTGGCGAACGGGTCGAGCTATCGGAGCCCCCGCCGGCAGGGTCACCAGATGGCGGCCTTCGTGCGGCAGGTGCAGGAGAAGGAGGCCACGGCCGGAGAGAGGGTGACGGCCACACTGCCGCGTCGAAGTCCGTGGTCCGTCGAGCTACGGCCCGCCGGGGAGGATGGCGGGGAAGATTCCAGGACGCCGGCTCCCATGCCGTGACACCATCGAAAGAGACCTCAAGGAATACTTGCGGTTTTGCCTTTGCCTATCTATACTTCCAGGTCAGAGACCGATTCGGCGATCGATTGAAAAATCCTGTTCCGCCATGGCGTGCCGTGGGGATGCCGTGAGGATCGGGAAGAAAACCAGGAGGAAGCTCGCGTCATGATCCGCACCATCGCTCCCACCCGCTTCTGCACCCGAACCCGCACCCCGAGGGGTGGCCGCGCCGCGCGGGCGGCGTCGGGTACCTTCCTCCTGGCCGCCTCGATCTTGGTGGGCCTGCTCGCCAGCGCCCTACCGGTGCGGGCCGGGACGGTCTACCTTCCCCTCGCCACCAACGTGAGCGTCGACGAACGGGCGCTACGCACGGAGATCTGGATCTCCAATCCCACCGACGAGTCGCACCAGGTCACCTTCCTGTTTCTCTCGGACCGCCAGGACGGCACGACGGCGGGGGACCGCAATGCCCTCAACCCGCTGATCATCCGACCCGGGGCCACCTTCTTCATCAACAACTCCGTGCCTTCCGGCGAATCCGGCATGTTGGAGATCAACGCGGACCCCGAGCTGGTGTTCAGCGCCAAGCTGATCTCGATCAACGGCGGCCCCGGGGAGACCGGCGCCCACGTACCGGTCGTGTCCTCGGAGAACCTGATTCCCGCCGGCGGGACGGCGCAGATCCTGGCGTTGGAGCGCACCCCGGACGGAACCGTCAGCAACGTCGGGCTGATCAACTTCAGCGAGGCTCCAGCGACCTGCACCGCGAGAGTGTTCACCGGTGCCGGCATCGCGGTCGGCGGCACCGCGGTCCTGAGCCTGGAGCCCCTCTCCACCGCCCAGTTCACCGAGGTGCTGGAGCTGCTGGGCCTCAATCAGGCGACCAACGTGCGGGTGGAGCTGTCCTGCGACCAGGACTTCTACGCCTACGGCGTGGTGCTCGGTCACGAGCCGGAGGAGACGCTGTTCCTCCAGCCATCGATGAGCGGCGACTCGTCGTTGCTGGCCCCCGGCCTGCTGCCTCCCTTCGTCGAGCTGACCCAGCCCGGCACCTTCCTGGCAGCCAACCGCAACAACTCGTACCGCGCATTCCAGATCCCGGTCGAGCCGGGGGTGGCCTACGGCTCCATCGAGATCGACTTCGACTTTTTCCTGGGGGGCTTCAACAGCAGCCTCTTCCACACGGTGTTCTCGCTCCGCAGCAGCGGCCTGTACTGCGAGCTGACGATCCGGGGCGACAACTCCCGTACCTTCTTCGACACCCCCGACCAATCGGTGCGGGCGGGTGGGCCCTGGCGGTCCGGCGGGAATTACCACATCCACGTGATCTACGACGTGGTGGAAGATCTCGCGGTGCTCGAGGTGTCCCAGAACGGGAATGTGGTGCAGCGTCTGGAGGCGCGTGCCAACCGCTTCGCTCTGGGTGCCCTCGACGGCTCGCTCCGGCTCGATTTCAGCCAGGCGAAGGTCTTCGACGACGCGTTTTTCCCGCTCTGGGGCTCGCGGTTCTCCAACCTCGAGGTCCGGGCCTTCGAGCAGTAGCGGGACGCCGGCCTTGGCCTCCCTGCCGCCGGCCTCCCGCCGGCTCGATCTGCCGGGCCTCGCCGTCGGCCACGGCTCCGACCTCGAAGGAAAGACCGGTGCCACCGTCATCCTGTGTCCGGAGGGCGTTCTCGCCGCGGCGGAGGTGCGGGGCTCCGCCACCGGCACCCGTCAATTCGACTCCCTGGTCTCGGTGCAGCACGTGGCCACCCGCGCCCACGCGGTGGTGCTCGCCGGTGGCAGCGGCTTCGGTCTCGCCGCGGCGGATCCTGTCGTCGCCTGGCTCGCCGAACGCGGCTACGGCTTTGAGACCGGACTGGTGCCGGTGCCGCTGGCTCCCACCGCCATCCTCTTCGATCTCGCCTTCGGCGACCCCACCGCACGGCCGACGCCTCCCTTGATGGAGAAAGCCCTGGAGCAGGCTCGCCTGGGACTCGAGACAGCAGGCTCTCAGGCGCCGGGTGAGGTGCCGGTGGGCAGCGTCGGTGCCGGCACCGGGGCCACGGTGGGCAAGGCCCGCGGTCCGGAATGCGGCATGAAGGGCGGTTTCGGCTTCGCGTCCTTGACCGTGCCGGACGGTCCGACGGTGGGGGCGGCGGTGGCGGTCAACGCTTTCGGAGACGTACGGGACCTGGAGGGCCGGCCGGTCGCCGGCTGCCGCGTCGCTCCGGATCGCCTCGAGCTGGCCGGCGCCGACTCGGTGCTCGCCCACCTGCCGGCGGAGACCGCCCATGTCTGGGAGGGCAACACCACCCTGGCGGTGGTGATGACCGACGCCGAGCTGACCAAGCCGGCGCTGCTCAAGGTCTGTCAGATGGCCTTCGGGGGCTTCTACCGCACCCTGTCGCCGGCCCTGTCGCTGTTCGACGGCGATCTGGTGGTGGCGCTGTCCACCAGCCGCCGCCGGGCTCACGTCAACCAGGTGGGGGTGCTGGCGGAGCGGGCGGTGGCGGAGGCGATCCTGACCGCGGTGCGGGAAGCCGACGGCTTCGGCCTTCTGCCGTCCGCCCGGCAGTTGGGATCCTCCGGCTCGACCGGGTGACACGCGGCTCGGGAAGGCCCGTTTTCAGCTCCACTCCCGCCGCAGCAGGGCGTAGAGATAGTTGTCCACTCGCTCGCCCCGCAGCTTGAAGTACGCTCGCAGCCGTCCCTCGCGCTGGAATCCGATGCGCTCCAGCACCTTCTGCGACGCCAGGTTGTCGATCGCGCAGCGGGCTTCGATCCGCTCCAGCACTGTGCGGTGGAAGACCTCCTCGACCAGGTCGAAGAGGGCGTCGGCCATGATTCCCTGGCGCTGGTACTGCGACGAGAGCGCGTAGCCGACCTCCGCCAGACCGTGCTCCCAGTTGCTCACCAGGAGCGTGATCCAGCCGGCGGCCTCCCCGTCCACCAGGACGATCCACTGGAACTTCTCGCCGCGGCCGCGGTAGAGATCGGCCATGCGCTGGTTGGCGACGTCGGAGCGGATCTGGGAAACCGACAGGTCGGACAACGGCTGGTGGAGGCGCACGCTGGCCTCCGAGCGCCAGCGCTTGAGCATTGGGGCATCCTGGGGCCGGGCCGGCCGGCGGCGGATGTCTGGTGCCAGCGGGCCTCCCAACGGCTGCGTGTCTCTCAACTGCTCCATATCTCTCAACCGTCCAAAGTCTCTCAACCGCCCGATGTCACTCAACTGCCCGAGGTCACTCAACTGCCCGATGTCACTCAACTGCCCGATGTCTCGAGCGCCGGTGCGAGGTCTTTCTCCGGCTCCCGATTCCAACCGAGGTCGTTCGACAGCAACGTCAGCAAGACGATGTAGCAATGGCCGTGGACGAAGAGCAGGAGGAAGGGCAGCGAGTACCACATGCCGTCCTTCACCGCCCACACGAGGCAGCAGGCGAGGTAGAGGGCGAAGAGCCCCTCGACCAGGGCGAAGAGGTTGCGCCCCACCCGGTAGCGCTTGGCGCGCCAACCTTTCTCCTGGCCCTCGACGCTGTCTGCGATGCTGTCAGCGATGCTGTACTTGGGGGTGCGGTGGAAGACACCGCCGTCCTGGAAGAAGCCGGCGATCACCGCCCGGGCGTTGTTGATCGACAGCCCGATGCCCAGCCCCATCAGCGCCGGCAGCGTGCGGATGCGTTGTCGCCAGCCCTCCCCGAGCGCCACCTGGCTGGCGACATAGAAGGCCAGCACCGACACCGTGGCAGCGAGGAACAGCGGCACGTCGACCAGCAGCAGCGTGCGGGACGAGGCATCCTGGCGGAGCGCCATGGCGGGGAACACCAGCAGCGACAGGAGCACCATCAGCACGTAGCTGACGTTGTTGGTCAGGTGCACGAACGCCTCGGCCTTGACCGCCCACGGCAGCCGGCTGCGGAGCACGCGGCCGATCAGCTTGCGGCCGGTCTGGATCGAGCCCTTGGCCCAGCGGTGCTGCTGGCTCTTGAATCCGTTGACGTCCACCGGCAGCTCCGAGGGCACCGCCACCTCGGGCAGGTAGAGGAACTTCCAGCCGGCGAGCTGGGCGCGGTAAGAGAGATCGAGATCCTCCGTCAGCGTGTCGTGCTGCCAGCCGCCGGCGTCGTCGATCACCTCCCGTCGCCACACCCCCGCGGTGCCGTTGAAGTTGAAGAAGCGCCCGCTGCGGTGCCGCGCCGTGTGCTCGATCAGGAAGTGACCGTCGAGCAGGATGGCCTGGATGCGGGTGAGCAGCGAGAACGACCGGTTGAGGTGGTCCCAACGGGCCTGCACCATGCCCACCCGCTCGCGGTCGGGTCCCAGGAAGTGGGGGATCACTTTGCGCAGAAAGTCGGCGGGCGGCACGAAGTCGGCGTCGAAGACGGCGAGGAAACGCCCCCGCGCCCGCAGGGTACCGGCGGCGAGGGCGCCGGCCTTGAAGCCGGTGCGGTCGGTGCGGTGGAGGTGGTGGATGTCGAAGCCCCGGGCGCGGTGCTCGGCCACCTTTCCGGCGACGATGTCGCGGGTCTCATCGGTGGAGTCGTCGAGCACCTGGATCTCCAGGTACTCCCGGGGATAGTCCAGCCGGCAAACGGCATCGATCAGCCGGGCTGCCACGTACATCTCGTTGTACAGTGGCAGTTGGACCGTGACCGCCGGCCACACCTCGGGATCCGGGGGCGCCTCCGGCGCGGCGGAACGGTTCTTCCACCACAGCACCAGAAGCCAGGAACGGTGGACGCCGTAGAGGGCGAGAACCCCCAAGACGACGTAATACGGAATCAGGATTGTCCACGAAAGCCCAGAGCTCATCTCGTCTCGCCTCTTCGGGTCGGGGTGTCGGACGGATGCTCCCCCTGGTGTTGCTGGTGGGAGCGCATCTCGGTCTGCTCCTCGTCTTCGATCTCTCCGCCCGTCTGCTGCCGAGCCTGTCGCTTCTCGGGCTGGGTTTTGCCGCTCTCGTCTGGGTGTCGTGCCGCCACGGCCACAGGCCGCCGTCCGCCGCGTGCATCCTGCTGGTCGCCGGGGTCTTGCGGGCGCTGCTGCTGCCGCTGCCTTCGACCCTCTCCGACGACCTGCTCCGCTACGTCTGGGACGGGCGGGTCACCACCGCGGGCTTCAACCCCTACGAGGTGGCTCCGGAGGACGAGACGTTGGCGTCGCTGCGGGACGACCTGTGGGAGCAAATGCCCCACAAGGAGGTCCCGACGGTCTATCCGCCCCTCGCCCTCGGACTGTTCAGTATAGCGGCATGGCTGCCCACGCCGCTGCTGGCGCTCAAGATCCTGCTGTCGCTGGCGGACCTGCTCACCTGCTTTCTGCTGCTGAAGCTGGCGGGGCGCTGGCGTCTGCCCCGGGTCCACACCGTCTGGTACGCGTGGAATCCGCTGGTGGTCCTGGAGGTCGCCGGCATGGGCCACGTCGACGCCGTCGGCGTGGCCTTTGTGGCGGCGACCCTGCTGGCCTTGAGCCGCTCGGGGCCGGGCGAGCGGGGGCAGCAGGAGCGGCGGGGCGGCCAGCGAGCCCTCGCGGCCACTGCTGCCGCAGGGGCGGCCGCGGCGGCCGGCGCGCTCGCCAAGCTGGCGCCGCTGGCGGCGATGCCCTATTGGGCCCTGCGCAGTCGCCGGCCGGTGGTGTTTACTGCCGTGGCCGGCGGACTGCTGCTGGTCGTCGGTCTGCCGGTGCTGATCTCGCTGGGGGGCGCGCCGCCGGGGCTGGTGACCTACGGCGTGGAGTGGGAGTTCAACGGTCCGCTCTACGAGCCCCTGTGGCGCGCGCTCGACCTCCTCCGCGCCGACGTGGGGGCCAAGGCGTTGCTCGACGCCTACAAGGAGGCCACCGAGGAGTGGACCCGCTGGAACTGGATCTTCCCCTATCTCTACCCGCAATTTCTCGCCAAGCTCCTGCTCGCCGCCGGAGCGGTGCTGGTGGTCGGGCGGTCCGTCCTCGACGGGCTTCGCAGAGCTCCAGATGCCCGGCCAGGCCTCGGAGACCTCGGGCCCGGAGGTGGCCCGGGCGTCGATCTGGTGACGGGCACGGGGCGCCTCCTCGGTACCCTGCTGCTTCTCAGCGCCACCTTCTATCCCTGGTACCTGCTGTGGGTGCTCCCCTGGGCCGCTCTCGCACGGCATCCCGCGTGGCGGGTGCTGTCCGGGACGATCCTGCTGTCTTACGTGCCGCAATTCACCAACCTCGAGCTCTTTCCATGGTTGTTTCTACTGATCTGGCTCCCGTTCTGGGGCGTCCTGATCCTGGGCCCCGGCTGGGTCCGCCCCGAGCCGGCCGCCGAGGAAGCTGCCGAGAGGGCCTCTGCATGAGCTCCGGCGGTGCCGTCTATCGGTTGATCCTCTCGTATCGCGGCACCCGGTATGCGGGCTGGCAACGCCAGCCGAACGCGGTGACCGTCCAGCAGGTGGTCGAGGAAGCCCTCGGCGAGCTCCTGGCCAGCAGCGCTCCGGAGCTCTCGCTCCAGGTGATCGCCGCCGGCCGTACGGACGCCGGGGTCCATGCCCGCGGGCAGGCAGCCCATCTGGTGCTGCCGGAGCCCTTTCCGGAACGCGGGCTGGTCCACGGCGGCAATCATCACCTGCCCCTGGATATACGGATCCACTGCGCGTGCCGGATGCGCGAGGGGTTCCACGCCCGCAAGCATGCGGTGGGCAAGCAGTACCGCTACCGCCTGGTGCGCACGGAGATCCTTTCGCCCCTCGACGCTCTGCTCGCGGTGGCCATCTCGCCGAAGATCGACGTCGACGCCCTGCGCCGGGCGACGGACCTGCTGCCGGGGCGGCACGACTTCACCGCCTTCGCCCTGGCGGGGGGCGCCCACAAACAGCCGTTCCGCACCGTGACCCGCGCCGAGTGGCGGCAAGAGGGCGAGGACGGGCGGGAGCTGACCTTCGTCATCGAGGGGGACGGTTTTCTCCGCGGCATGGTCCGTAGCCTGGTGGGGACCCTGCTGGAGGTCGGAAGAGGACGCCGCACCCCGGAGGATTTTGCGGCTCTCCTGGAGGGCCGGCCGCGTTCCGAGGCCGGCCCCACCGCTCCTCCCGAGGGCCTGGTGCTCCAGAAAGTCTTCTATCCGCCGGCGTGGGAGGCGTCCGGGGGGGTCTGGTAGAGTTCTCGTCCGCAGCCCCCGGTGCCGAAAGAGCTGGCTCGACCGACCCATGACCGACGCTCCCGAATCTCCTGCCACCGCGATCCTCCCGGAGCATGCGCCGATTCGCGAGAAGCTCACCTCGTGGTTGGTGGCGGAGGGTTACTCGGTGCGCGAGGGCCAGGCGCGGGACGCCGCCTGGATGCTGGTGGTCGAAGATCCTGCCCAGCGCCGGTTCATGGTGGGGCAGAAGCCCAACCGCGCAGACGTGATCGTCATCCAGGGCACGGTGGCCATCTCGGAGCAGCACGGCCGGCAGCTCGACGAGCTACCGGACCGGGAGCGCGACGATTTCCTCTACGATCTGCGGTTCCGGTTGCTGGGGTTGGAGCTCGACTTCCAGGGTGTGGCGCATCCTCTGCGCCAGGTGATGCTCAACGAGCACATTTACTGGGACGACCTCACCCGCAACGAGTTTTTCCGTACTTTGAAGCGCGTGCGCCACGGCATCGTGGCCGTGATCTGGAGCGTGGGCCGCAAGCTCCAGCAACCCACCGCGCCGCTTGCCGACGACGGAGGCGGGGTGGAGGTGAATTAGGAAGCGCGCGGGGCGGCAGCCCGCCGGGACCACGAGGAAGTAAAGGGGGCTCGAAATCGACCCACTCTCCCGCTTCACTCCGGGAACCGCTCCCCCACGTAGGTGTGCATCTCGCTGAAGGTCATCTCCTCCGTGCTGGGGCCGGAGCGGACGTAGAACTTCTCTTGACCCCGGAGCTTTACGAACACCGGGACCGGACTGGGCGGACACTCCACGCGGCAGATCGCCTGGTCCCCGAGATGCCAGATCCTGGCCGTGATCCGTGACGCTGCCGGCTTGCCCATCGCCTCCTTCACCACGTTGTTCAAGTGGAGCAAGAGCTTGTCCTCGTTGGGGAAATCGTCCGGCTCGAGACCCACCAGGGTGCCGTCGTCGGCGACTCCAAGGTAGAGCACGCCTCCTTCCGTGTTCTGGAACGCCGCCACCGTCTTGAGCACCGCCTGCGTCATCCGGTCGTCGTTCTCCCCGGTGTGGAGGTTGCGCCGGAGCGTGGACTTGAACTCGCGGTGCTTGGTCTCCCCGTCTTCGATCTCCCGGAGCACACCCGCTTCCGTCAAACCTCCGTTGCGCACCCGCTTGCGGTACTCGTCGAACAAGCTCGACAGCAGATCGCGGGAGAAATGCCGATCCTCCACGATGCGCTTGTACAGCTGGAAGTTGGTCTCCACCAGGTCCTGGAACATTTCCTGGATCGCCGTGTAGAACGCCAATCGCGCGTTCTCCTCGGTGTTGTTCTCGACGCTCAACCGGAGGGACTCCTTCCCCTCCGCCTGGTTCAACAGGCGGTCGAGGGTGATGCGATCTTCCGGCCCCAGGTTGCTCCCGAAGCGCTCGTTGAGCTCCTCGATGATCCGGGACAGCGGTTCGAGCTGCTCCACCGTGGGCGTGTGACCTCCCCGCTCGTTGGCGGGCTCCACCTCGCCGGCACCCTGCTCGAGGCCGATCTTCCCCTTGAAGGTCCGCTGGACCCGCAGCGAATCCATGTCGATCTTCTCCTGGATGTCCCGCGGTAGCTCCTGCTTGCCGGCTCTCAGGTTGCGCCGCAGCAGGCGGGCGAAGACGTAGAGCTTTTCGAGATCGGGATCGGCAAAGGTGAGCACCTGCGAGAGGAAAGCGTACAAGCGGCTGTACTTCCGCAGGGCGCTCCGGAAGTCCTCCAGCTCTTCGTCGTCCATCTCGCCTTCCGCCCGCTCCTTGACCGGCGCCAGGGCCTGGTACAAGCGGTCCTGGCTCGCGTTGCGGAAGTAGAGCTCGGCGAATGCGTCCACGTCCTGCTGGGTGAACACGCCAAACTCCTCCAACTCGTGCTGCCGGTCGTAGAGGAGGTTGGGGTCCGTGGCCTCCGAGAGCAGCGTGGTCTCGTAGTAAGGCTCGAAGGACTTCTGGATGGTCTCCGCCTCGTTGGCGAAGTCCAGCACCATCGTCTCTTCCTTGCCCGGGTGGGTACGGTTGAGACGCGAGAGGGTCTGCACCGCGTTGACTCCACCGAGCTTCTTGTCCACGTACATGGTGTGGAGCAACGGCTGATCGAAACCCGTCTGGAACTTGTTGGCGACCACCAGGAAGCGATACTCCAAGCGCCCGAACGTCGCCGCCGTCCCACTCTCGGGCACGCCATTCATGTTGCTTTCGGTGTAGCTCTTGCCACCATCCTCGACGGTGCCGGAAAACGCCACCAGGGACTTGTAGGGATACCTGCGCTCCTCGATGTACTTGTCCAGCGCCAGCTTGAACCGTACGCAGTGGAGCCGCGAGCGGGTGACCACCATCGCCTTGGCCTTCCCTCCGATGCGGCTCTCCACGTGCTCCCAGAAGTGCTCCACCAGGATCTCCACCTTCTTGCGGATCGAGTGCTCGTGGAGGTCGACGAAGGACTTGAGCAGCGAGCTGGCCTTGGCGCGGTCGTAGGTCGGATCGTCCTCGATCTTCTTGAGCAGCTTCCAGTAGGTGGTGTAGGTGGTGTAATTCTCCAGCACGTCGAGGATGAACCCCTCCTCGATGGCCTGGCGCATCGAGTACAGGCTGAAGGGCTCGAACTTGCCATCCGGCCGCGGCCGACCGAACAGCTCCAGTGTCTTGGGCTTGGGCGTGGCGGTGAAGGCGAAGGTGCTGGCGTTGGCCAACCGGCCGCGCTTCTTCATCTCGGTCGCCACCAGGTCTTCGAGGTCCTCCGGCTCGCCGCTCTCCTGCGCCTCCGCCTCTTCCAGGTCCTGCACCGCCAGCACGGATTTCAACGCCTTGCTGCTCTCCCCGGTCTGGGACGAGTGAGCCTCGTCGACCACGATGGCGAAGCGCTGGCCGGACAGCTCGCCGATCTCCTCGACGATGACCGGGAACTTCTGAAGGGTGGTGACGATGATCGTCTTGCCCTCCTCCAATGCCTGCCGGAGCTGCTTGGAGGTGGTGTCGATGTTCTCCACCACGCCGAGGGTCTGCTCGAACTGACGGATGGTCTCCTGGAGCTGTCGGTCCAGGACCTTGCGGTCAGTGATCACGACGATGGAGTCGAAGACCCGCTCGTCCCGGTCGTCGTGGAGCACCGAGAGCCAGTGGGCCAGCCAGGCGATGGTGAAGCTCTTGCCGCTGCCCGCCGAGTGCTGGATCAGGTACTGGCGGCCGGGGCCGTTCTCGCGGGCGTCCTGCACCAGGCGCCGCACGGCGTCGAGCTGGTGGTAGCGGGGAAAGAGCTGAATCTGCGCCCCGCCGTTCGCTCCCCCGTTGCGGCCCCGTCCCCCACCCTCCCCGTTCTTCTGCACCCTGTGGATGAAGTGCTGGATCAGGTTGAGCACCGACCGCTTGGCCCAGATCTGCTCCCACAAGTAGGCCGTCCGGTAGCCGCCCCGAGTCGGCGGCACGGGTGGATTGCCGGCCCCCTCGTTGTATCCCTGGTTGAACGGCAGAAACCGCGTCTGGGGCCCCGTCAGGTGGGTGGCGACGAAGACCTGGTCGGGATCCACCGCGAAGTGCGCCAGACACCGGCCAAAGGCGAAGATCGCCTCCCGGGGATCCCGGTCCCGACGATACTGCCGCACCGCGTCTTCCACGTTCTGACCGGTGAAGGGGTTCTTGAGCTCCACCGTGAACAAGGGCAGCCCGTTGAGAAAGAGCGCCAAGTCCAACACGCCGGACTCGCCGTAGTGGAGCTGTCGCACCACGGAGAACAGGTTGGACTCGTAGAGCCTCTGCAGCTCGTCGTTGAGACCCGAATGGGGAGGAAAGTAGGCGAGGTGGAACCGGCAGCCCGAGTCCTTGATCCCTTGGCGCAGCACATCGAGGGTGCCGCGCCGGTCGATCTCGCGAGCCAGCCGCTTGAGAAACCGCGGACGGACGTCGTCGCGGTGAAACTCCCGCAGCTTGTTCCATTCCACGGGCTGCGTGGCGCGGATGAAATCGAGCACGTCCTCGGGGAGCAAGCAGAGAGCGCGATCGTAGTCTCCGGTCGCGCGTCGCTGGTATCCCCCGGGAATCTCATCGCCCTGGCCGAAGACCGGTGCGTCCCCCGTGGCCGGACGCTTGCCTTCGACGAGCGCGGCTTCGATGGCGGCTTCGAGACGGGCTTCGGAGATTTCCGGCTCTCCTCCAGGAGGTGTAGCTACAGAGTGGTTTTCTAGAGGAGAGGTGTTGGGGCATTGAAGGAGAGGCCGGAGCAGCACAGGTAGATGGTGGCGATCAGAGGTGCTGCCGAGTGGAAGCCATAAGCGCGGTGGCTGAGTAGGCGGACCTTGTTGTTGGTGCCCTCGAGGCGGGCGTTGGTCAGGCGCGTTTCGATCATTCGCAGGATGCCATC